>Ga0208638_1000012_pt1:147500-167444 | contig 167444 bp, 142 predicted proteins | sample ETNtaG_34_FD_185753 | JGI IMG/M metagenome (GOLD analysis project Ga0208638, IMG submission 185753) | Marine microbial and viral communities from oxygen minimum zone, Eastern Pacific Ocean - ETNP201306SV51 (SPAdes) (version 2) | ecosystem: Environmental > Aquatic > Marine >...
AAGTAATGTGTAGGATAGGTGGGAGACTTTGAAGTGGCGTCGCTAGGCGTTGTGGAGTCACTGTTGAAATACCACCCTTTGCTTATCTAGAGCCTAACCCAGTGATGGGGACAGTGCTTGGTGGGTAGTTTGACTGGGGTGGTCGCCTCCAAAAGAGTAACGGAGGCTTCTAAAGGTACCCTCAGCACGCTTGGTAACCGTGCGTAGAGTGCAATGGCATAAGGGTGCTTGACTGAGAGACATACAGGTCGATCAGGTTGGAAACAAGAGCATAGTGATCCGGTGGTTCCGCATGGAAGGGCCATCGCTCAAAGGATAAAAGGTACTCCGGGGATAACAGGCTGATCTCCCCCAAGAGCTCATATCGACGGGGGGGTTTGGCACCTCGATGTCGGCTCGTCACATCCTGGGGCTGGAGAAGGTCCCAAGGGTTGGGCTGTTCGCCCATTAAAGTGGCACGCGAGCTGGGTTCAGAACGTCGTGAGACAGTTCGGTCTCTATCTGTAGCGGGCGTTAGAAATTTGCGTGGATCTGACACTAGTACGAGAGGACCGTGTTGGACTAACCTCTGGTGTACCAGTTGTTCCGCCAGGAGCACTGCTGGGTAGCTACGTTGGGAAGGGATAAGCGCTGAAAGCATATAAGCGCGAAACCCACCACAAGATGAGATTTCTTTAAAGGGTCGTGGGAGATTACCACGTTGATAGGCTATAGGTGTAACGGCAGTAATGTCATAGCCGAGTAGTACTAATAACCCATAGGCTTTTATGCGCGATTTTTTTCTTAGTTTATTTTTTGATATTATATTTTCAGTATGTTAACTCATAGGGTTAGTTACCCAAACAACTTAAGGTGGTTATAGCAATAGGGCTCACCTCTTCCCATACCGAACAGAGAAGTTAAGCCTATTAGCGCAGATGGTACTGCCACTGGTGGGAGAGTATGTCACCGCCTTTCTTTTGAAAAACCTTCAACATTTGTTGAAGGTTTTTTTTTGAACTAAACTCAAATATTTTTAGATTTTCCTAAACTGTATTTTAATTTTATATAAGCTAAAACCTTTAATAAGATGGTTCAATACTAAAAATAACACAACATTTTTTTTTGTATTTTTTATTTTTTAAAACCTTTTATTAATTTTTAAAGGGGTACTAATAAATTAATTCTCTTACATTAAAATGAAAAATAATAGACGTATTTTTTTAAAAAATTTAGGATTGGCCGGAGCGGCTGTTACCCTATCTCCAATGGTTTTTGCAAAAAAGCATGAGACTGCCAATAAAATGCAAAGGTTAGAGCGGTTGGATGCAACCAAAACAATTAGACTTGGTTTAATTGGTGCTGGTGGTATGGGAACTGCAGATACCAATACCGCATTATTACACTCCAATATAGAATTGGTAGCGGTGTGTGATTTATACACTGGAAGGTTGGATGCTGCGCAATCAAGATGGGGGAACCATATTTTTGTTACTAAAGATTATAAAGAAGTTCTTAAAAGAAAAGATATTGATGTTGTTATCATTGGAACTACTGATCATTGGCATAAGCAAATTGGAATTGATGCTTTGAATGCAGGTAAGCACGTTTATTGTGAAAAACCAATGGTGCATTCTGTGAGTGAAGGACTGGCACTTATTAAGGTTTGGAAAAAATCTGGAAAAATATTCATGGTTGGTAGTCAGGGATTGTCATCACTTGGAAATGAAAAAGCGAAACAATTACTCGCAGAAGGTGCAATAGGAAAACTAAATTACGCAGAAGGTTTTTGGGCAAGAAATTCACCTGAAGGAGCTTGGCAATACAAAATACCGGAAGATGCATCAGAGAAAACAGTGGATTGGAAAAAATTTATAGCAAATACTACTCCAAGACCTTTTGATGTAATGCGTTTTTTTAGATGGAGAAATTATCTTGATTATGGAACAGGAATGTCAGGTGATTTATTTGTTCACTTGTTTTCTAGTTTGCATTTTATTACAAATTCATTTGGGCCTAATAAAATTTCTTCAACTGGAGGATTGCGTTACTGGAAAGATGGAAGAGAAGTTCCTGATGTTCTTTTAGGAATGTTTGATTATCCTCAATCAGAGCAACATCCTGCATTTAACTTATCGTTACGTTGCAATTTTGTGGATGGAACCAGCGGAAGTACTTATTTAAAATTAGTAGGTAGTAAAGGTTCAATGGATGTAAAATGGAATGATGTGGTAGTAAAACGCAATATTAACATGATAGACGATGACCCATTTTTAGCTGAGAAAGAAAAAGAAATAGCAAGAATAAAAAGTCGTAAAAAAATGCGTCCACCACTAGAAACTACATATAGTGCAGAAGAAGGTTATAAAGGAGCACATTATGATCATTTTGCAAACCTTTTTTATGCAATCAGAACAAATGGTACCGTTGTGGAAGATCCGATTTTTGGATTCAGAGCCGCAGCACCGGCATTGCTATGTAACGATAGTTATCGTTCAAATAGTTTTATTCACTGGGACCCAATTAATATGAAAGTTATATAAGATTTTTAAAAGTAGAATTATGAAAATAATAATAAGTCTATTACTATTAATAACTTGTTTAGCAGGCTGTAAAGATATTGCGAAAGCAGCAAAAGAAAATCAAAAAAAAGATGCTAGTATAAATGAACCTGTAAAGAATGAATGGAATTATTTGTTTGACGGAACAAGTACTGAGGGGTGGCGTGGATATAATGAAAAGGAACTTCCTACAAGTTGGATTATTGAAGAAGGCACGTTTAAGTCATTAGGAGAAGGAGGAGATATAGGAGGAGATATAATTTATGGAGCTGAAGCTTTTAGTGAGTTTGAACTATCCTTGGAATGGAAGATATCTGAAGGCGGAAATAGTGGAATATTTTATCATGTACTGGAAGATGAACAGTATAAAGCAGCGTATTATACAGGACCTGAGTATCAATTAATAGATCAGGTTGGTTTTCCTTCAAAATTAGAGTCATGGCAATCTATTGGTGGTGATTACGGTATGTATGATCCAGATTTTGAAGGTCTTTTAAAAGAAATAGGAGAATGGAATACAAGCCGAATTGTTTTCACAAAAGAAAAAGCTGCTTACTGGTTGAATGGAAAACAAACATTAGAGTTTGTTCCTTGGTCTGAGGATTGGAATAATAGAAAAAATACAGGAAAATGGAAAAATTATCCTGATTATGGGATGGCAGAATCCGGATTCATCGGACTTCAGGATCATGGTAGTTTTATATGGTTTCGAAACATTAAGGTTAGAAAATTATGAAGTCAGATATAAAAATAGTTTTATTACTAAGTATTGTACTTTTAGTTTATGGTTGTAAGGCTGACAAAGGCAAGCAATTATTTAACGGTAAAGATTTAGCGGGTTGGGAAATTTATGGTACTGAGCTATGGTATGTTGAAGATGGTAAACTTGTATCAGAAAGTGGTCCTAATAAAGAATATGGATATTTAGCAACTGACAAGAACTATGAAAATTTTGAATTAACACTTGAATTTTTACAAGCTGAAAACGGGAATAGCGGTGTTTTTATTCGGTCAAATATTGAAGGTACCAAAATTGCAGGTTGGCAGGTAGAAGTAGCGCCTAAAGGTTTGCATACAGGGGGTATTTATGAGTCATATGGAAGAGGGTGGTTGATTAAGCCTGAACCAAATAAAGAAGCTTTTCTAAAGGAAAATGAATGGAACAATATGAAGATTCAAGTTGTTGATAATGTGCTAACAACATGGCTTAATGGAAATGAAATGGTGCATTTGGAAGATACTATAATTGGTGAGGGAGTTGGAAAAATTGCACTTCAAATTCACGATGGTGGTGGTATTAAAGTATTTTGGAAAAATATAGTGATTAAAGAGATTTTATATTAAATATCAATTAGTGGCAGTATGTGTTTAAAGGATTATCTGCGTGTTTATTTTTCAACTCAACATACTTATGATATCTCAAAAAAATCAAAAACTTATGTTGGATTGGTTCTTAGGAATAGGATTAGCCATAATAATATAAATAGTTATTATAAACTAACAGATGCCACTGTCAATCAAATGGAGCAGGTATCAATATGTTTGACACCTAATGTAAATATTCGAATTTCTTTTTAAAAAGCTAATCTGCTAAAATACTTCTTGAGATTACAATTTTTTGAATTTCAGAAGTGCCCTCGTATATTTGAGTGATTTTTGCATCACGCATTAAACGTTCAACATGATACTCTTTTACAAAACCGTATCCACCATGAATTTGAACAGCTTCAATAGTAACTTGCATTGCCATTTCAGCAGCATATAGTTTTGCCATAGCGCTACTTAAATCGTAGTTTCCCTTTTGATCTTTGTCCCAGGCTGCTTTCATACATAAATGTCGTGCTGCCTCAATTTGTGTAGCCATGTCTGCCAGTTTAAAAGCAATGGATTGATGTTTGCTGATTTCTTTTCCAAAAGCTTTACGTTCTTTAGAGTATTGTAATGCTAATTCATATGCGCCCGATGCAATTCCTAGAGCTTGAGAAGCAATACCAATACGCCCTCCTGCCAATGTTTTCATTGCAAATTTAAAACCAAACCCATCTTCTCCAATTCTATTCTCTTTTGGAACTTTTACATCTGTAAACATTAATGAGTGTGTATCTGAACCTCGAATTCCTAATTTATTTTCTTTTGGTCCAACTTCAAATCCATTCATATTTTTTTCAATAATTAACGCATTAATTCCGTGAGGACCTTTTTCAACATCGGTTTGTGCTATTACCAAATAAACACTTGCATTTCCACCATTTGTAATCCAGTTTTTTGTGCCATTTACTACATAGTAGTCACCTTTATCAATGGCTGTTGTTTTTTGTGAAGTAGCGTCGGAACCTGCTTCGGGTTCGCTTAAACAAAAAGCTCCTATAATTTCCCCTTTTGCCAAAGGAACTAAATATTTTTGTTTTTGTTCTTCGGTTCCGTATTTTTCTAATCCCCAACAAACAAGTGAGTTGTTTACAGACATTACCACTGAGGCTGAAGCATCAATTTTTGAAATTTCTTCCATAGCCAATACGTACGAAACAGTATCTAAACCACTTCCACCATATTTTGGGTCTACCATCATTCCCAAAAAACCAAGTTCTCCCATTTGTTTTATTTGTTCGGCTGGAAACTGTTGTTTTTCATCTCGTTCAATTACTCCTGGAAGAAGTTCATTTTGTGCAAAATCTCGTGCAGCATCGCGAATCATTATGTGTTCTTCGGTTAAATTAAAATCCATAATTTGTAACGTTTTTGTTTAAGTGTTTGATTTTTCTCAAATGTAAGCTTTTTTTAGATTATTTTTTATTAATTATGTAATACAATTGAATATTAAGTTTTATGAAACAACAATGGAATGTTATTGGGTTAATGTCGGGAACTTCGTTAGATGGAATAGACTTGGTTTATACATCAATTTTTAAGGAAAATGGGGAATATTCCTATCAAATTTTAAATTCAAAGACAATTCCATATCCTAAAAAGTGGGAAGACACTTTGCGAAATGCTTTTTATTCTTCAGAATATAAACTGAAACAATTAGATAAAGCTTATGGAGTTTATTTAGGAGAAGTTGTGAATGAATTTATTCAGAATAATTCTTTAAAAAATATTGATTTTATAGCATCGCATGGGCATACTGTTTTTCATAAACCAAATGAAGGTTTTACTTTACAAATTGGTAATGGACAACAAATTAGTAATACTACAAATTTGAAAGTTGTTTGTGATTTTAGAACTCAAGATGTGTTGTTAGGTGGTCAAGGTGCTCCATTGGTTCCTATAGGTGATAAGTTGTTATTTTCAGAATATGAATATTGTTTAAACTTGGGTGGATTTTCAAATATTTCATTCGATAAAAATAATGAACGTATCGCGTTTGATATTTGCCCGGTAAATATTGTATTGAATTATTATGTGAAACAGCTGGGATTTAATTTTGATGATAAAGGGGAGGTTGCTAAAAGTGGAAATATAAATTCAAATTTATTAAAAGCTTTAAATTCAATTTCATTTTACAGTTTTCCAATTCCAAAATCGTTGGGTTTTGAATTTGTTGAAGAAGAAATTATTCCCTTAATAAATTCGTTTAAACTTCCTGTAAAAGATATTTTGAGAACTTTGGTAGCTCATATTTCAGAAAAAATTGTAGAGCAATTAAAAAATTCAACTTCAAAAAAAATGTTGGTTACCGGGGGAGGCGCTTATAATGAATTTTTAATTGAAGAAATAACAAGATTAACTAATTGTAATATTGTTACCCCTAGCAATGTTTTAATAGATTTTAAAGAAGCACTGATTTTTGCTTTTTTAGGAGTTTTACGATTGGAAAATCAAGTAAATTGTTTGCGCAGTGTAACAGGAGCAAAGAAAAACCATTCATCGGGTAAAATATTCGCTCAAAAAAGCTAATTTTTACTATATTTGTTCGCTTACAAAACTATTTGTTCGAAATAGTTTTAATCAATTAATTTAAACTTTATACATGGAAACTCTTATTATTCTAATATTCATTATAGGATATTTGGCAATTACTTTAGAACACAATTTAAAATTAGATAAATTAATTCCAGCACTGGCCATGATGGCTATATTGTGGGCATTGGTAGCTTTTGGAATTGAGACTTTTCCAAATTGGTTTGACTCAGGTGCTCATAAATTAATTGAAGGGTTTTCAGAATTTTCTTTAGATGAGAAACACCATTTATTGGAAGAAACACTCTTACACCACTTAGGAAAAACAGCTGAAATTTTATTTTTCTTATTAGGAGCAATGACCATAGTTGAAATTATTGACTATTTTGATGGTTTTGCAACTTTTAAAAATTATATAATAACTAAAAATAAGAAAAAACTTTTATGGATTTTCGCAATATTAGCGTTTATTCTTTCTGCAATTATTGATAATTTAACAGCTACAATTGTATTAATTACAATACTTCAAAAAATTATTCACGATAAAAATACGCGTTTATGGTTTGCAGGTCTTATAGTTATTGCAGCGAATGCTGGTGGAGCTTGGTCTCCAATTGGAGATGTAACAACCACTATGCTTTGGATTGGTAATAAAGTAACTACTGTAATGTTAATGCAGTATTTAATTATACCATCTTTAGTATGCATGGTCATACCCGTGTTTATAGCTTCATTTTTGAAACCATTTAAAGGAAATATTGATAATATTGTTGTAGAAAATAAAAACACAACGAATAAATATGGGTCAATAATGCTTTATTTAGGTTTAGGAGCTATCATATTTGTACCTATATTTAAAACATTAACTCATTTACCTCCATATGTTGGTATGATGTTGTCCTTATCAGTAGTTGGTGTTTTTGCAGAAATTTATAGTAGATCACAGTTTAGTATTTCTCATGTAGTAGATGAAGAGGGTGATGATTCAGTTGGTTTTCATAGCCCGGTGCATAAATCTTTATCAAAAATAGAAATGCCTAGTGTATTATTTTTCTTTGGAATTTTAATGGCTGTTGCTGCTTTAGAATCTTTAGGAATGTTATTTATTGGAGCAGAAGGGTTAAAAACAATTATACCAGATACCGATATTGTAGTAATGCTTTTAGGAGTTGGTTCAGCAGTAGTAGATAATGTACCTTTAGTTGCGGCAAGTATGGGAATGTTTCAAGATGCAATTGATAGTCCGCTATGGCATTTTGTTGCTTTTGCTGCCGGAACAGGAGGTAGTATGTTAATTATTGGCTCAGCATCTGGAGTTGTTGCAATGGGAATGGAAAAAATTAATTTTTTCTGGTATTTAAAAAAAATTGCTTGGTTAGCTGCCATAGGATTTATTGTTGGTTCTATAGCATTTTTTATGATGAGAACTATTATATAAAAAGATACAATAAAAAAAAAGCCTAAGAATTCGTTCTTGGGCTTTTTTTTTAGTATGTTTAATAAAGCAATTTTCAAGATTAAAAAGCGTTAAACAATCATAAAAAAACTTTTATGTTAGCAATACTTCAAGAAACCAAAAACATTGTAGAAGAAACTGTTTCGGAAGAAAAAACATTGTCCATTTATAAATTAATTATGGATGGAGGTGTAGGCGGACAAATTATTATAGCCATTCTATTGCTGTTGTTAGCTGTAGCATTGTACATTTATTTTGAACGATTCTTTGCAATTAAAGCAGCTTCAAAAGCTGATAAAAATTTTATGAATCAAATAAAAGATTATGTCTTAAATGGAAAATTAGATTCAGCAAAAGTATTATGTGCACAGGTAAATTCGCCAGCTTCGAGGTTAATTGAAAAAGGAATTTCAAGAATTGGAAAGCCTTTGGAAGACATTAATACAGCTATTGAAAATGCTGGAAGACTTGAAATTTATGAATTAGAAAAAAATGTTCCAGTACTGGCAACTATTGCAGGAGCAGGACCAATGATTGGGTTTTTAGGGACTGTTATTGGTATGATTGTTGCAATTCACGAAATTGCAAATGCAGGTGGACAAATTGATATAAAAATGCTTTCTGATGGTTTGTATACAGCCATGACAACTACTGTTGCAGGTTTAATAGTTGGAATTATTTCATACATACAATACAATCATTTGGTGGTTAGAACCAATAAGGTTGTTTATGAAATGGAAGCAAAGTCGGTTGAGTTTTTAGACTTATTGAACGAACCTATTTAATATGAATATTAGGGGTAGAAATAAAATTAATCCAAACTTCAATATGTCGTCAATGACGGATATTGTATTCTTGTTACTTATATTTTTTATGATTACTTCAACCCTTGTAACAACAAGTGCCTTAGATATTTTATTACCAAAAGCCAGTGGTAAAACTGAGAATAAAAAATCAATTTCTGTAAGTATTACAAAAAAACTTCAGTATTATATTGATTCTAAAAAAGTCAATGAAAATAGTTTAGAACAAGATTTACTAAAGATGTTATCGGATAAAGAAAGTCCAACAATAGTTTTACGTGCCGAAGAAGGTGTGCCTATTGAAAAAGCTGTAAAAATAATGGATATTGCCAACAGAAATAGGTTTAAAGTAATTCTGGCGGTTAGACCAAAATAAGATGTCAAGTATACTCAATACAACACATAAAAGAAAATCTGCAGCAATAACAATTGTAATAATGAGTTTATTGCTAGTAGGAATTTTTTTTATTGGATTGAAGTATTTAGATCCTCCTGAAGAATATGGTATTGCTGTAAATTTTGGTACTTCAAATTTTGGTAAAGGCGAAATTCAACCTACTGAGCCTATTAATTCTAATTCCGAAGATGTTGTTACAAATGAAGATATAGTAGAAGAGCAAGAAGAGATTATTGAGCAAGCGGAAGATATAAAAGAAGCTGTTGCTAAACCGGAAGAAGTTATTACGCAAGAAAGTGAAGAAGCGATTGCTATTAAGAAAAAACAGAAAGAAGCAAAACGTAAAGCAGATGAAGAAGCTCGTATAGAAAAAGAAAGATTAGATGCAATTGCCAAAAAGAAAGTTGACGAAGAAGCTAAAAAGAAAAAATTAGATGCCTTAATAGGTGGTATAAATAATTCAGAGGGAACTGCCGCTGGTGGAGAAGGAAATGATAATGTTGGGGGAGATAAAGGTAAAATTACAAGAGATCCAAATGCAAATGGTTATTATGTAAATGGTGGAACAGTTGGAGGTGGAGATTACAATTTAGGAAATAGAAAACCATTAAATAAACCAAAACCAGCGTATATTTGCAATGAGGAAGGATTAGTTGTAGTGCGTGTTGAAGTCAATGTAAGTGGAAAAGTAATTAAAGCTACTTCAGGAGTAAAGGGCTCAACTAATACAGCTGAGTGTTTAATATCTCAAGCAAAAGAAGCAGCTTTAAAAACAATGTGGCAATCTGATACCAACGCACCTTCTAAACAAGTTGGAACAATTAAATATAGATTCTCTTTGTCTCAATAATTAATGAATTACACTGAAACACTTAACTGGATGTTTTCACAATTGCCAATGTATCAGAGGCAGGGGGAAACAGCATTTAAAAAAGATTTAACCAATAGTTTAGCGCTCTCTAAACATTTAGGATTTCCTGAAAAGAAATTTAAGACTATCCATGTAGCGGGCACCAATGGTAAGGGTTCTGTCAGTCATATGTTGGCTTCAGTATTACAAGAAGCTGGTTTTAAAGTTGGACTGTATACTTCACCTCATTTAAAAGATTTTAGAGAACGAATTAAAATTGATGGCAAATTAATTTCAGAATTTGATGTTGTAAATTTTATTGATGGGAATAAATCTTTTTTAGAAGCGCATCAATTGTCATTTTTTGAAATGACTGTGGGTTTAGCGTTTAGTTGTTTTGAAAAAAATAGCGTTGATATTGCTGTGGTTGAAGTTGGATTAGGAGGAAGGTTAGATTCAACAAATATTATAACACCAGAAGTATCGGTAATTACTAATATTGGGTTGGATCATACACAATTTTTAGGAGAAACTTTATCTGAAATTGCGTTTGAAAAGGCTGGAATTATTAAAAAGAATGCCCCCGTAGTGATAGGTGAATATCAAGAAGAGGTTTTTGAAGTTTTTAAAAGGATTTCAGAAGAAAATAAATCTCAACTTTATATCGCTTCCAAAGAAGTGAAAACTCCGGTTAAAACGGATTTATTAGGTTTATATCAGCAAAAAAATGTAAAAACAGCAATTCAAACTATTAAAGTTTTAAATTCTAGAGGTTATACTGTTTCTGCAGAATCATTAAAAAGAGGCTTGTTAAATGTAATTAAAACCACAGGGCTTTTAGGAAGGTGGCAAGTATTGCAAAAAAAACCTCCAATAATTTGTGATACGGGGCATAATAAAGAAGGTCTAACCCATGTTTTAAAGCAGCTTGAAAGTGAAAAGTATCATAAACTACACATTGTTTTGGGAGTTGTTGATGACAAAGACTTAGATACGGTATTGCCAATGTTTCCTGAAAAAGCAAACTATTATTTTTGTAAACCTAATATTGTAAGAGGTTTAGATGCGGAAAAATTAATGCTTGAGGCTGCAAAATATTATCTAAAGGGCAAAGCTTATAGTTCTGTAATGAAAGCATTATTAGATGCAAAAAAAATGGCTACTTCTAATGATTTAATTTTTATAGGAGGTAGTACATTTGTGGTTGCAGAGATTTTGTAAAAAGAAAAGAATTTTTTAAAGAATATAACAAAATATTTTCAGGAATTGGTGACTATATATTAACAAATGTTCCTGAACTGTCTAAATAAGAGTTTATTAAAATATTGACTCTGAACTTATTTGTTCAGAGTTTTATTTTGAGCAGAATTAAGTATTTAAAAATTGTTAAATTAAATTTTAAAAAGCTTTGTAAAATACAAAAACTCGTTATATATTTGCATCCGCTTAGGGCAATTAGCTCAGTTGGTTCAGAGCACCTCGTTTACACCGAGGGGGTCGGGGGTTCGAATCCCTCATTGCCCACTTAAGGAGTTGCAAACTCCACCAAAAACCCGCAAACACTACTGTTTGCGGGTTTTTTCATTTTTAATAATTTTTAAAGTATATCTACTATTTGCGTAAACGTTTGCAATATATAAACTTTTTGGAAGGTTTTCAATATTAATATTGATCTTTCCATTTGTACTTTTTGAGTTAATTTCTGTTATAAATTGGCCGTAAATATTTAAAATTTGAACTTTTACATTTATATTATTTTCAGGAATTGAAATTTGAAATATTCCAGTATTTGGGTTTGGGTACGCAGTAATATTTTCAAAAGATATTTTTTTTGAAATTTTCCCTTCACATTCATTTTTACTAGAAACTTCAATGCTATCACCTTCTAGAACATTGAAATCAAAAGATTTTGAGGCTGTTTGAAGAACCAAAATTCCATTTATTGTTACGTTATATGGAGCAGTTCCTTCTTCAATATTTACATTCATTTTTCCAGATTGAATACTCGATTTTCCTGAAATAATAGCAGCTTCTTCAATAGTAACGGAATAACATTGCTTATAGGTTTCACCATCAACAGTTATGCATAATTCATATTCTCCAGGAGCAAGGTTTTGGATAGTTGTTGATGCTGTAAAATTATAAGCTGTGCCATTAATTGTTGCTGTATAGTTTAAGGTTTCTATTGCCGAAATATTAATTAATCCATTATCTTCTCCAGAACAAGTTTCTCCTATAGTTTCAATAGTAAAATTATCATAAGCTAATGAGAAAATTTCGCATCCAGTTGAGCCAACAGTAGCTCCTTCCATTGTATTTGGACATAAGTCTTCTGTATCTACAATACCATCATTGTCGCTATCATCTGTTGAAGTTCCTCCACGTGGATCGGCAAGTTTAACTGTTGAATATAATTTGTACTCACCAGGTTCTAAATTTATAGTTTCTGAAGTTGATGAAACTATTTTTTCTTCACCTGAAAAATATTCATACCAAGTTCCTGTTTTTGTAAACTGTATGGTTAAGTCTTTTGAATTAACATCAAAATTACCAGCCAAAACAACATCCATACTGCTATGTTTTAAAGTAATACTTTTGGTTAGACTTGCTACATTTAGTTCAAAATCTGTTGAATTAAAAACGGGTTGTTGTTTTTTTAATTCAATTAGTGTTTGCCAAGTACTGTAAATATGTTTTCTGTTTGCATTGTTTTCATAATCCCAATGAATTGGTTTTCTTCCAACTCTGCTATTTTCATCAATACTAATATCGTAACCTAATTCACCAAATTGCCAAATCATTTTAGGGCCAGGAATGGTGAAAAAGAACATTCCAGCTAATTCTTGTCTAGCTAAAGCTGTATTTAAATTTTTAACATTATGATCGCTGTTCGAATCATTTCCGTAGGTTAAATTTTTATACATTAAGCGTTCCTCATCATGGCTTTCCATATAACCAACAACATTTGGAGTATTCCAATTTCTTTCTTTGTAAGAAATCCAAGAAATATCAGTGTCGCTAGTCCAACCCATGGTGTTTTGGTTGTAATTATTATTTAAATTCCCCCAAAGCATAATACCATATTCAGCTAATTCTTTCTCTTCCGTATTTTCAGATAAATGCTCAAAAATTACATATGGTTTATTTGTTGGAGCTTCGTTCCAAACGTGGTCAGCATAATTTTTTAAAATTGAAATTCTACTAGCATCATAATCACTTGCCCAGTTGTTTGCGCCACTCCATTGTGTGTTTGAAAAACCTTTGGTGAAATCGAATCTAAAACCATCAATTTTATATTCGTTTATCCAATACGATAAAACATCATTAAAAAAGTTTACGGTGTAAGTAGATTCGTGATTAAAATCTGAACCCCAATGTGCTGAAGTATTATCTATAAAATTATGATCTTCGTTGTACCAAGGGTTGTCAACAGCGGGTTTGTTATCAGCATCATTCCAATACATTTGTGCCATTGGAGATTGCCCATAAGAGTGATTAAAAACAACATCAGCTAAAACAGCAATTCCTCTATTGTGGCATTCATCAACAAATTTTTTGAAACTATTTTTGGTCCCATAAGCTTTATCTAAAGCGAAATATAATGCAGGATTGTAACCCCAACTGTCTGCGCCTTCAAACTCATTAATTGGCATTAATTCAATAGCGTTAATTCCTAAATTTTCTAAATAATCAAGTTTTGTTAACGCTTCGTTATAAGAATCAGATTCTGTAAAATCTCTAATATGAAGTTCGTAAATAATTAAATTATCTTGGGCAGGTCTAGAAAAGTCAGAAATATTCCAAGTATATGGAGTTTCATTAATTAAAAAAGTAGAAACATACCCTTCTGTTAAATTGGTTGGATATTCTTTTAAATTTGGATAGTTTCCGTCTTTAATATATTGATCAGTCCAAGGGTCTAATATTTTTTCTGAATAAGGATCTGCAACTTTAATATCGTAATCAATTAAATATTGGTAAGCAAATTCAGTATTGATGTCTAAACCTGATAAAGTAATCCAAAAATCATCACCGTCTTTTGCCATTTGGTAATTCGCATCAAAAGTCCAGTTATTAAAATCACCTAAAATTAATACATCCGTTTTTTCAGGTGCTTTCAATAAAAAAGTAACAGAGTTATCAAGGTTTATATTGATTCCATATTTTAATCCTGTAGGCTGTGTAGCTGTTTGCGTACTAGATTTTACATAAACAGAAATTATTGTTTCGCTTGTTTCGTTATTAGCAGTTGCTGTAGCTTTTAATATATGTGTTCCTGTAGTATTAAATGTATATGATGTTGAGATTGAAGTAGTATTTGTTGTTGTTTGTTGTGAAACATCATTTACAAAGAGTTCTAAATTTGAAGAAATTGAAGATTCTGCAGTAATTGTAATTACATCGTTTAAGTCATATGTACTTTGATCTACAGGACTTGTAAATGTTACATTTAAACCTGCTTGATAAATTGGAACAAAAATATCATCAGATTGTGGTGACCCAGTTGAAGCCCTAAAAACAAAATTGAATTCAGAAATTATTGCCGATGTTGGTACATTATAATATGTATAAACATCAGGAGTTATTAATAAAGTATATAAGTTAGGATTTGAGTTATCTCTAGTAAGTTGTGGTTGTGCAGAATTATTATTCCAATCACCAATCACATTTTGCCAACGGTTACCATTTGTAGTAACTCCTGTATGCGTATAAACATCACCTGTATAATCTTCTAATGGAGTTCCAGTAGCATCAAACATTATGGTTATAACCTCATTAGCAGTAGGAAGTGTAGGTGCAGTTGTTACTTGAGAAAAAGTTAGTATTGGGAGTAAAAATAATATTGGGAATAGTAATTTTTTCATTCTTTAGGTTATTACATTACTAAATGTAATGAACCAGAATTAATAAACTGGCTCATTACAAAAAATTAAAGTAATAAAAGGCTGTTATGATAAACAGCCTTTTATATTTATTAAAAAAGATAATATAAATAGTACTTTATTGGTTTACTAAATAAGTTCCGTTATTAATATCTAACACTATTCTAGAGTTTCCGGCAGTAACAGCTATATTATCACCTCCATCATCAATAGTACCATCGGCTCCTGTATCTCCATAATTGAAGCCCCAGTCCTCGTTTAAACGGAATTTAATTTCACCATCAAGAAGAGTTACAACATCTCCAACCCAAATACCAGGATTCACTTCAGTCAAACTAAAATCAGGAGAAGCTCCCCAATCATTATAACCTGAACCTACAACGCCCCAGATATCAGCTTCAACAATTGAATACTCATTATTATTCAAGTCTAAAGTAACTGAATAAAACCCAGCAGTTACAGCAATATTATCACCACCATCATCTAAAGTCCCATCAGCACCTGAATCACCATAATTCACTCCCCAATCTGAATTAAATCTGAATTTAATTTCACCATCTAATAGTTTAACTCCTACTTTAAAAGTATCGGTTGTGTAATCATAGTAAAACTTTGCATCAGGAGAAGCTCCCCAATCATTATATCCAGAACCTACAATACCCCAAGAAAATGGTTCAATACTATAAGCAAGTGTATTTGTATTAAAAGTAATTTTATATGTACCAGCTGTTACAGCAATGTTATCACCTCCTTCATCTAAGGTTCCATCTGCGCCAGTATCACCATAATTAAGAGCCCAAGCATTATCATCTCTAAATTTAATTTCACCATCAAATAATGTAACATACGCTACTAAAACATCTGAATCGTTAGTTGTATAAAAAGGAGAATCTGCATAAGCTCCCCAATTATTATATCCAGAACCTACAACACCCCAAGTAGTAACTGCAAAGCCTCCAGTTGCGTCTACTATTTCAGGTATATTAACATTTAATGCTTGAACTTGTGAAAACAATTCGTTTTCACCTTGAGTTCCTATAGAAGCTTTTATTCTAAAGTAAATAACACCAATATTAGGTTCTTCTGTATTTGGGTCATTATCTAAGCCTGCTTCTGAAGCCAAATTCATCAATTGATTAATTGTAACTCCTATTTCATTTTCAGTTGTTGATCCTAAAACTGTAAATACACCGAAGCTTTCACTTATTGAACCTTGCATTTCGTAATTTACAATAGTTTCTACACCAAAATCTGGTGAAACCCAAACAAATCGTTCTGCTAAATTTTTAGAAGTTTGACTTGTTAATATATATTCATCTTGAAATGAATTTACAAATTCAATAGTTTCTTGAGGAGTTTGAGCAATAAATTCAAACTCATCATCATCTTGACATGAATTAAAGCCTATAGAGGCTAAAATTAATAATGCTAAAATTTTTATATTTTTCATTGTTTTTAGTTTTAAATTTTTAATACCCTACGTTTTGAGTAAGATTATGATTGGTTGATAATACATTAGTTGGTAAAGGAAAAATATTTCTATATTGATCTACTGAAGTTCCATTAAGGACATTTCCTTTAAAAGGCCATAAAAAGCTATTTGTAGTGAAATAATTATAACGAACTAAATCTGTACGTCTTTGACCTTCCCAATACAATTCTCTAGACCTTTCGTCTAAAACAAAATCTAAATCTAAATCTCCACTTGTAATATTGGCAGCAGTTGTACCATATCCTCTTTCACGTAATTCATTTATTTTAGAAGCTGCTAAACCTAAATCGCCACCACCACCTCTTAAAGAAGCTTCAGCATAATTCAAATATATTTCAGCTAAACGAATTAAAGGTAAGTCTGTATCAACAAAAGAACCACTAGTATCATTACCAGCATTTCCATTAGAATCTACATTTTTAAATTTACTAATGGCATAGCCTTCTTTAAATGGTGGGATTTTTTCTATTTCCAAATTTTGTCCATCTGTATGGAACATACCTCTTTGATCTCCTGACTCAAATTTTTCAACTAAAGTTTTCGTAGTACGTAAGCCTCCCCAGCCTCCATTTACACCAAACTCTGCTGCATCCATTGAACCTCCAATAGCTGCATGAACTAAGAAGGTAGTTCCTCCCCAAGTTTGAGATTGAAGACCATCAAAATTTAATGCGAAAATAAATTCGTTTTGTGCACCATTAGAATCGTTATCTGCTAAAAACAACTCGTCATAAGCAGTTCCATTTCCATTAGCATCATTCATATTAATTGAGTAAGATGAATATATAACATTGTTTGAAAAAGTTACACATTCAGTATATTTTGGTTCACCAATCCAAACTTCAGCATTTAAGTATAATCTTGATAATAATGCCCAAGCAGCTACTTGATCAACTCTACCATATTCATTTGAGCCTCCAGATTTTAATAAATCTTGAATTTCTAATAATTCAGCCTCAACAAAAGCAAAGATTTCAGTTCTATTACTTTGTAAAGGTAAGTCAGTAGAAATTTCATATGTTAAAGGAACATTAGCATAAAGATCCATTAAATTATAATATGCATAGGCTCTTAAAAATCTAGCTTCTGCAATATAATATTGTACTTCTGCACTTTCATTTAATAAAGAAGCATTTTTAATAAATGAATTACTAAAAGATACTACTTGCGCTAAACGAGAGTACATAGCTTCAGTAAAGTCATTACTACTTGACCAAGACATTCCATGTAAATCAGGTAAACCTGGATCTCCCCACCCTACTACAGCTTCGTCTGTAGTTAGTACATTAAGGTTAAACAACATTCTCGAAAACTGTGAGAAACCTTCATCAATATCAGCAATATCTGGTTGACCAGCAGGTCCTTCTTGACCCGTAAGTGTTAAACCAGCATATAATTTAGCTAAGGCACCTTGGGCGTCATTAGCACTTGCAAATACATCTTCTTGTGTAAAACTATCAGGATCAATTGGCGATAAATTTAAATCGTCATGACATGAAGCCATCAAAAACGTGATAGTTACAACAAAAATGAGTTTTTTTAATATATTTTTCATTTTTCTATTATTTTATTAAAAATCAATATTAACTCCAAACACAAATGTTCTTGGTCTAGGATAAAAATTATTGTCAATTCCACCTCTTATTTCAGGATCTAAACCTTCGTAATCAGTAATTGTTGCAACATTTTGTACAGATCCATATAATCTAAAAACAACATCTTTCATAACATTTTCTAAACGCCACCCTAATGTGATATTGTCAATTTTGAAAAAAGAAGCTTCATCAATAAAGTAATCACTTAATAAGTTTTGTTCTGTTGTTTCTACAAAACCTGTATTTAAAGAATTTGCATGTAAGTTATATAAAATATTATTTTGTGTTGCTCTTCTTGAATAACCATTGCTAGAAGCTACATTGTTATATACATAATTACCAATGTTAGCTCTGGTTACTATAGATAAATCCCAATTTTTATAATTTAAATCAGCATTTAATCCCATAATAACATCAGCGTATGGGTCTTTATAAATATACTTATCATTATCATTAATAATATTATCACCATTTCTATCTACAAATGCACCTTCAATTGGTGAACCATCAGTATCATAAATTTGTTTGTAAACTAAATAGCTAAATGGAGATTCACCTTCTGTATGAGTTTGTATATTGTTTCCAACACCACCACTTATACCTCCAACTTGTTGATCAAAAGGAAGGTTAGTTACTTCATTTTTGTTGAAAGCCACATTATAACTGATATTTAAACTTAAATCATCCGTTTGTACTGGAATCACATTTATGGTAAATTCAACACCTTTATTTTCCATATCACCAATATTTTTATCAATACGATTTCCAAAATTTGTAAACGGATCAATAAAAGCAGATGAAATTAAGTCTTGTGTTTCTTTAAGGTAAACGTTAACAGAACCTGTTATTCTTCTATCAAGTAAGCCATAGTCTAAACCAATATTATAAGTTCTACCAACTTCCCAACGTAAATCTTCATTTATTGGTTCCGGTCTAAAAGTTTGATAAAAAGTATTACCAAATTGATAATTTGCGGTAGATTGACTTCCAGTATATCTTGTTAAGAAATTATAATCGCCTAATCCGTTAACATTACCAACTTCACCATAACCTACGCGTAGTTTTAATTCATTAAAAATGCCATCTTGCATAAAGTTTTCTTTATGAATGTTCCAAGCAGCAGCTAATGACGGAAAATACCCCCAACGGTCATTTGGATTTAATTTTGAAGATGCATCAGCTCTTAATGTTGCAGTAAATAAGTATTTACTATTATAGTCGTAATTGAATCTTCCAAAATAAGATAAAAGAACATTTTCAGATTTGTCTATAAATTCAAAATCATTACCATCTTCTTCCTTTTCACTATCATAACTATAATTGTCAAATTCAAAAGATTGATAAGAATGACCAACAATAAAATTTACAGAATGAATATCGTTTACAGTTTTATTGTAAGTAACATATGCATCAAATAATTTGTTAGTAGCTTCCTGCGTAAACGCTGTTCTAGAACCGTTCCAACTAGTATCTGAAGTAGGCATAAATTCTGAAGTTATATTTCTACCATGGCTATTAGATTTATCTAAGCCAACATTTACAGTAGCAGTTACATCAGGGAAAAAGTGAAGCTTATAATCAACTTTCGCATTTCCAACCAATCTTCTTACTTCGGCAGTATCTTGGTTTAAGGCTAATTGTGCTGCAGGATTAGTAGGAGCCAAGTTTAATTGGTAACCGTTTGTTCCTGTCCAAGCATAATAACCAGCAAATATTGAATTTTCATCGTAAACAGATTGTGTTGGGTCAAAAGAAGCAGCGCCTCCAATTGCACCTCTGTTTGCAAATTTGTTTTCAGTATACATACCACGAGCATTTAATTCAATTTTTAAATGATCGTCTAAAAAACTAGGAGATAAGTTTAATGAAGCAGTTGTACGTTTAAATTCATCACCTTTTAATGTACCTTCGTGGTCTGAATGACCAACAGAAGCTCTCATTGGAACTCCCCAAGCATTACCTAAAGCACTTATTGAGTGGTCTGCACCAATTGCTCCAACATAAATTTGATCTTGCCAATTTGTATCA
>Ga0208638_1000014_pt1 | contig 157444 bp, 140 predicted proteins | sample ETNtaG_34_FD_185753 | JGI IMG/M metagenome (GOLD analysis project Ga0208638, IMG submission 185753) | Marine microbial and viral communities from oxygen minimum zone, Eastern Pacific Ocean - ETNP201306SV51 (SPAdes) (version 2) | ecosystem: Environmental > Aquatic > Marine > Oceanic ...
ATTCTTTCAATCGCTTTGCCTGATCGACTTTCATACCTCCATACTCTTTACGCCATTTGTAGTAAGTTTGCTCTGAAATTCCTAGTTTTCTGCAAACATGGGCTATTGACTGACCCTTTGCCACTTCCACATCAGCTTCACGAAGCATCCTGATTATTTGTTCTGCTTTAAAACGCTTTTTCCCCATAAAAATTACCCCCTTTCTGTTAATGTTTTATCACAATACTAATTTTAAGGGTGGATCAGTTTTTCGGGGTAGGGTCAGCACCAGTTGGGTCGGGTGTCAGAAAAATTCAGTCTGGTTTTTGTATTGAAGAAAGATTGCGTGTTGTCTGGATACTTTCAGGATTAAGCTCTAGGGCCTTTTTAAGATCCTTTATTGCCTGCTCAGAATTACCATTTCCCCAGTGAGCTACCCCTCTGTTATTGTATGCAATAGAATTATTTGGATCATTATCAATCACCCGGTTTAAATCAGCGATTACTAATTTATACTCTTTTTTTTGGTTATATATAATTGCCCTCGCAGAATATGCCTCGCTGTATCCTGGATTTAAATCAATCGCCTTATCTATGTCAGTTAGTGATTTTACAATATCTGGATCTGGTCTGTTAAGGTATAGCATCCCTCTACTTAAATAACCCTCTGAAGAATTTGGTTTTATCTGCAATGCATTGTTAAAATCTTCCAATGCCTTAGAGTAGTCCCCCTTTTTTTTAAGAACCTCTCCCCGGTTCCTGTATGCCCTGGAATTTTCGGGATTAATCTTAATTGCCTTATCATAATGGTACAGTGCCTCTGCCAATGCACCCTGTTCCCAGTAAATGACCCCAATTCTATTGTAAGCCTGCGAATTCAAGGGATCAAGAGAAGTAGCCCTCCGAAAATCCTTGCGGGCTTTATCATAAAGTTTTTTTTTCATAAATACTATACCCCGATAAAGGTAGGCATCTGCCGAGTCAGGATTTAGGTCTAACACCGTATTAAAATCTATAAGGGCCTTGTCTAGCCCAGAATCCCCCTGTTCGAGGTATGCGACCCCCCTGTTAAGATAGGCGGTCTTGTTAGTATCCTCTAAGTTGACGGTCCGATCAAAATCTTCTAAGGCTTTAGCGGCCATTCCCGCTTCCCAAAAGATGGAGCCTCTTACGTTGTAGGCATTTGAAATAAAGGGAAACTGATCAATTACCCGATTGGCGTCGTCAAGTGCTTCATCATAAAGGTGTAAAGATTTTAGAAATGTGCCTCTAGCAAGAAGTAGTTTAGGATTATTATTGAACCATAGATCATTTTTTGCTATTTGAGAAGGGTTTGTTGCATATTGTTCGATTAACCTGCTGAAAAATTCGTTGTTTTGCACAAAAAGAGAGGAAACAGAGTCAAAATAGATCAGTTTCCAGTCTTTACTTTGGTATAGAAAAGGGATGAGTTTATATGATTCCATGGATTCATGGCTCAGCAAGATGATTTTCACATTGTAGTTTTTTAAAAATCCTCGGAGTAAATTGTATTGCTTCATAGAGTCGCCATATTTTGTTAGGAATTTTTCGCCGTATACCTCCCATCTGCCGTCAATAAATATTTTTTTCCAGGGGTGTAGACTCCACGCAAGATATCCTCCAATCACATTATCATTAAAAATATTCCCTTCGATTTTATTGTCCTTGATGAATTTAACAGCGCCTTTAGGAAAGCGTGCTGAAACGCCAAAGCCGAACCGTCCCGTTGACATCCCTTTAGTATAAAAAACATCATTTACAACATCTTTTACACAGAGAACCACAAAAACTAACAAACAGATGTAAGCAGCAGGGAGTAGCACCTTAAAGCGTCGGTTTATATGATTGCAAAAAATCCCGAATCTTTCAGATATATTCCTTGCATTGCTGATGGCTATAAAAGACGCCGGGAAAACAAATAATGATATATTCCGGTTAGCCAGTAAAGAAATATACAGGAGGCCGGTATATAGGATAATAAAGGGGATCTGAATTTTTCTAATATTCAGAAAAAAACTAAATCCAGTGAAAATCACAAAAACCTGATAATAAAGAAGGATAGTCGAATTGGTATTGTATGAAAAGGTTGGGTAAAGTTCTTCTATCTTTTTCATCCAAACATGTGCGTCCGGACCTATTTCTGAAAATAGAAGAAAAGGATAGGCCACGCCATTTATCCCATATGGATTGATAAAGGTGCAAACAATCACGACTAAAAAAACCAGGAAAAGTTTATTGAAATGCTTTCCCTCTAAAGGAGTATGTTCATAGCATTTACATCTGAGCATTATTTTTCCGGCAATGAGTTCCCCAACAACAGAACAAAATACAATGAAAATCCCAATGATGAAAAGGCCGTGCATGTTGGTCCATAAAACCTGTAAGGCAGGAAGCACGTATATAATCTTTGAGGAACTTTCTTTATAGCGTGAGAGTATGAGGAGATAAAGAGTAGAAAAAAGAAAGGTTATCATTTCAGGGCGCAAAAACGAACGTTCTTGAACAAGGACTACCCCAATGATTATTAAAACTATTGTAAAAACTGACTTTCTTCCCTCCGTAACTTTCAGCAAACAATAAAAGGGTATGGAAAAAATGCAGATTTTCAGAAAAATAAGGCCCTTTAACCCAGCCAAGTTATAAACAAAATAAATTAAAAACTGGAACAGCCAGTGAGAATCAAGGTAGGGGTGATCGGACGCAGTGTAAGATAATATATCATTGGTAGGAACCTTATCGTTTAAAAAGATCCATTCACCGACCTTAAGATGAAACCAGAAATCTACTGATGTAACCTCGGAAATGAGAAGAGAGATCAGAAGAATATAGACTATACACAATACAAAGGACCATACATATTTATCGATAATGGTGTCTGTTAACGATGGGGATTTTCTAATATCTATCAATTTCATTCAATCGTTAAGGTGAATTCCAAGAGAATAAGGGCCATTCTAAGTTATCCTCTGCTTGTAACTCACCACTTTCATAATATACCTTGCTAATTCCTTCTAGCTTGCCTTTTATGAAATTCCTCTCAGTTTTTAATTTTCCACTTGGGTAATATTCTTTTCTTACTTCAGCAAAGGCAAGTGAAGGTAGAATAAATATTGTAACAAGAAGGAGTGCAATTAAAGGTATGCTCGGACGTGCAGAAGTTTTCAGGACTTTATTAAGATGACAGTTACCAGAATAATGGAAGAGCTTCACGGTATCTGCTCCTATGAGGACTAAAATGTAATAATAGCATATTCAGGCTTTGTGGGGGAAGGATATTGGATATAAATAATGCTTTATATTTGACAAACTGATAGTAGTATAATGTGGTTATTCACATAGTTTTCAATCTTTTTACTGTTATTAATATTTTTTTAATAATGACTTTTCTTAAATGAAGAAAAAAATTTGTAGTTTGTTGCTATTGGTCTTTTTTTCGGGTTGTGCATTTATACCTCGTAACGTCGATATTGCCAAGATCGAACCTCGTATTATATATCCACGTGATTCTTTTACAACTCCTTATCATATCGTTTTGCTGATCTTGAAGACCGTAGATCAGACAAAAACAGGTTTGGTGTGGACAAAGAAGGATAGTTATGCTGATACGGGAATATGTAAAAATTGGGATGATTCAAAAAGCTATGTGAGCAGACTAAGTACTAGTGGGCATAGCTAAACCAGATCATATTCTCTAAATATACTCCAGTAAGGAATACTCTATTTGACAAAAAATTCAGCCTTGTAACTCTTGAGTTTTTGATTCATGCAAAATTTATTGAGATCCTCTTCCAAAGCTAATCAGTCCTGGCCGGAAACCTCAAGGGCTAGGCGGAATCCTGTGACACTGACCCTGCCCGACGGTGCGTCCCCGAAACGAAAAGCTGCCCGAACGCGCCTCGGAAGGTCGTACCAAGACCCGCCCCGCATCACCCGGCCAGAGCCGCTTGAAGGACCTTTAGGATTATTACGGGGACTTCTCTTATAATATCCGGTGTCATACCAATCCTGAACCCACTCCCAGACATTACCGGACAAATCATATAATCCTAAAGAATTAGGGGAAAAACTTTTTACCGGGACAGTTTTCTCTCTATAAACACCAGAACGGGAATAGGGCTTTTTATATTTTGAACTTGCATCAAAATTAGCTTCATCAGGTCCTATTGTATCTTTGCCGGTACCAAACCTCACTATTCTGCCTCCTTCCCGTGCCGCGTATTCCCACTCCGCTTCTGTAGGAAGACGATAATTCAAACCGGTTTTAATATTTAGCCTTCTAATATATTTCTGAACATCATCATAGGCTACTTGTTCAACAGGGCAATTATCTCCGCAGTTTTTAAAATAGGACGGGTTATTTCCCATGATCTCCTCCCACTCCCGCTGAGTTACTTCATGCTCTCCTATGAAAAAATCATCCACACAGACCTCATGGACAGATTTTTCATCCGAACTTCCGTCTCCAAAGGTATCTCCCATTTCAAAACAGCCTCCTTTTATAAAGACCATACCTTCAAAGCCCTTTTTTTCTTCTCCTACACTTATGTTAGTTAAAAGGAATACTATAAAAAAACTTAAAATTATTTTTTTCATTTGCTCACTATTTCAGGATTCAAATGAGGTATTACAAGAAAGTGTGGTAAAAGTAAAATAGGCGGCCTATCCTTTCAATAATTAATTATGGCCATAGTATAAATTTATTTAAAGAAAAGAGCCGCAACTGTGTATCAAGATAAACTAAAACGGGCGTTATCGTCAAGGGCAAGAATGAAACATTGGACGGATTCCAAAGGAAGACCGCCCTGAGAGTTGAGACCAGGGGTAGAGGAAATCAAAAATGAATTACCTCTCATTTAACCCTCTTCGAGAAGGATATTAATTGAGGTAAAAACTTCCTCAAAATATAAGAATTTATAATGTAATAATATATAAATCTCCTACGCCACTAACTTTCCCCCCGACTGAATATAGCTTTCTTCTTTATACGACTTTGAGATAAAAACAAATGTGATAGCAGTTGCAACCATTAAAGCAACAAAAAACCAGTAATAGGCAGCCCCTTCCAATTTATTTGAACCATTAGGATTTTGAATAAAACCATTCACAATCGCTGTCACTAAATTTCCCAATGATATAGATAACAAATAAAATCCCATGACAAATGATTTCATGCTGTTTGGCGCCTGGGTGTAAGCGAATTCCAACGCGGTAATGGAAACAAGAACCTCGCCAATAGTTAAAAACAGATAGGCAAAGAACTGCCACAAAATTGTCGGTTGGCCGCCGTGTGAAATTTGGTTTTCCGGAATAGCGCATAACACAAATGAAAACGACGCTATAAACATACCAGCGGTTATCTTTCTTAATGCTGTTAGATTGTAAAATTTATTGATGTAGGGATAGACAATGAATACGAAAAGTGGAATTAAAATAATAATCATCAATGGATTAATAGCCTGAATTTGAGAGGGCAGGAGTTCAAACTCAATAAAACCAAGGTTAACCATCCGGTTCATCCTGGCTGCCTGAAGTACCCACGCTGAGCCTGTCTGATCAAACAGAGACCAGAAAATAGAAATAAATGCGTAAATTATACTGAGCTGCAATAATGCCTTTTTCCCCTGAATACTGAAGAGCTCATTTTTATAATAGTTCCACCCTACAGGTTGAATGGCGACAAATTTCCTTTTGCCCATCCAAAAGACAATTGTCGCAATAAGCATGAGAACTCCAGGCACACCAAAAGCTACATGAGGTCCAAATCTATTCAATAAAACCGGGGTCAGCAGGGAAGAGATCGCTGCTCCAATATTAATCGATAAATAAAAAACACTGAAGATTTTGTTGATTAGGTGTTTTTTATCAGGCCTGAATTGATCGCCTACGTGTGCTGAAACACACGGCTTAATGCCGCCGGAACCCATTGCGATTAGAGTTAAACCCACGCATAAACCAAACCTGGTATCAAACAAACCTAATGCAAGATGACCGAGGCAATACAAAATCGATAAACTGATGATTGTCTTAAACTTTCCCAAAAGAATGTCGGCTACAAATGCTCCTAAAATCGGAAAAAGATAATTTGTCATGTTAAAAATGTGATACCAGTACTTTGCGTCACTTTCAGTCATGGGTGCTGCGTTACCAGAACTATCCATTAAATATTTGGTCATAAAAATGACCATAATTGTTTTCATGCCGTAATAACTGAAACGCTCCGCAAGCTCATTTCCAATAATATAAGGAATTCCAGGCGGCATTTTACTTGTTGGTGGTTTGCTCATTTTTTTAACTTACACCATAAATCAATATTGTTATAAACGTTTCATTTTAATATAAAAATGTAATATTATTGGTATTTATTTTTGGAGTTATATTTCGAAATCGGATTATTAAATTCTTACTTAATAGACATTCATGAAAGGAAGAGTGATAAATAAAATTAACGACAAATTGGAGTCGACCCTGATAATGGATATTGGTTCCGGCACCCAGGATATTTTAGTTTACTGGTCTGGAGTAGAGCTGGAGAATTGTTTTAAATTAGTGTTACCTTCCCCAACGCAGAATAAAGCAACTGAAATTCGAAGTGTTACAGATAAAAAAAATCCGTTATTTTTAACTGGCCACATCATGGGGGGAGGAGCATGTTCCTCGGCGATAAAGGATCATTTAAAAGCAGGTTTTGAGGTTTATGCTACTGAGACTGCGGCAAAAACTATAAATGATAATTTGAAATATATAGAGACCCTTGGCATAAAAATGGTGGAACATTCTCCACGGGATGCGACTGATGTAATATTGCAAGATGTTGATATTAACCAATGGCGTATTTTTTTTGAATTGTGGTCTTTAAAGTTTCCTGTTCGTTTTGCAGTTGCTGTACAGGATCACGGCGAAAGCACCGAAATTTCCAACCGCATCTTTAGAATGGATCGATGGAGAACCTTTATGGATTCCGGAGGCCGTCTTGAAGAGCTTGTTTATCGGCAGCCTCCGGATGAATTAACTCGCATGAAGGCTGTGTCGCAATCCATAGGGAAAGAATTGATTTTGATGGATACAGGCGCAGCGGCTATTTGCGGGTTGCTTGAAGATTTTCAAGTAACATTACAACATAAAAAGGGGGTCGTGCTTATTAACATTGGAAACAGCCACACCCTTATTGCCGTAGTGAAAAACGGAAAGTTGCTCGGACTCTGCGAACATCACACTTCAAAAATAACTCCTATAAAATTAACTGCCTTGATCGACAAGCTTGTAGATGCTTCACTCACGCATCAGGAAGTATTTGATGATAAAGGACACGGAGCAGTAATGGCAAAAGGATATTCCGGTATGTCCTTTTCTCCCATGATTGCGGTTACAGGCCCTAAAAGAAAGCTGTGTGAATCCCTTCCATACTACCTTGCTGTACCCCATGGCGACATGATGTTATCGGGCTGTTTTGGCCTTTTAAGGATGGGTCGTAAAATCGGTTTTATCCCTTAGAACTTCCGCAAATATAATTTAATGTTTTGCTATCATAATCTTTTTTGTTCTGCTTTACTCTGTCTTTTCTGTTTTTATCCCAAGCCTTTATCTCAGCTTTTGTGAAGTATTTATAGATGATATTAAATAATTTTGTTGCTTTAGTATCTTCGATGAGAAAGTCTATCTCTTTTCTGGATAAATTTTCCTTTGCGAAGTCACAGACTTTTGCAATCTCTATGAAATTATCTAATTTATTTCGCTTTTTTCAAAAAGATGTAGAATCCGGCAGTTAGTCTCAACCTTTGGATCCATCTCAATTCCTTTATGTAATTTTAGAAAGGTCACTTCCAGAAGGTAATTGAAAAGCTCTTAGGTCAAACTCAGGGAGAGCTGCAAAAAGATGATCCATTATATCAGACTGGATTCCTTCGTATCTGATCCAATCCTGATCATTACTGAAAACATAGATTTCCATGGGTAATCCGTTTTGGGTCGGTTGGAGTTGACGAACCAGGAAGGTCATATCCTTGCAGATTTTAGGATGGTTCTGTAGATAAGCCTGGATATAAGCTCTGAATGTCCCTACATTAGTCAGGTTTCTACTGCTAATTATGTCGTTCGGATCGACTTTTAAATCCAGGTTAAAATCTCCAATTTCTTTTTTCTTCTTTCTAATATATTCTGTGAGGAGTTTCATTTTTTCCAAGCGGTCTAGCATTTGCGGAGAGCAGAACTTAATGCTATTAATGTCAATATATATGGCTCGCTTAATACGCCTTCCCCCTGATTCTTCCATTCCCCGCCAGTTCTTAAAAGAATCGGATACGAGCGCGTGAGTGGGAATAGTGCTAATTGTTTTATCCCAATTCCGAACCTTAACGGTATAGAGCGACAAGTCGGTGACATCCCCGTCGGCCCCGTATTTTGGCATTTCAATCCAATCCCCGACACGAACAATATCATTAAAAGAAAGTTGCAGGCTCGCAATAAAGCACAGCAAAGTGTCTTTAAAAATAAACATGAGAATAGCGGTCATTGCCCCCAGGCCGCTAAAAAGAGCCCATGGGGAGCGATTCATCATTGTGGCTAAAATGAAGATTCCTATTAGGAAAGAGAGAGTGATCTTTACGATCTGGACGTATCCTTTAATCGGTTTTTCTCTGGAGATTTTAAAGGTATTGTAAATATCCACAACAGTGTTTAGAAAGGAGTTAAACGCAAAAAGACCTATAGCTATCATGCATGTGAGTGAAATTCGCTGAATCCAGCCCTCTGCTGCATTAAAAACGGGGGCAAACAGATAAACAACTAGGAAGGGGAAAAAATGGGTTAAATGGTCAAATACTTTATATTTTATTAAGGCATCATCCCATTTGTTTTGAGATTTTTGAATTACGAGCCGCAGACTATTAAAAATAATTCTTTTTGCGATTAGATTTGCAAGAATCGCTGAAGAAGAAACAATAAGAATTGTTAGAAACCAACTTAGGAAGAGAGAGAAAAAGACTGGAACTCCTTCGTTCTTTAGCGACTCTTGAATAAGTTCCAACATATTTTATTCTGTAGTACTAAAAGGTGATTTTGGACTTAAATTTTAGATTTTACTTCAAAAATCTGAGATCTGAAATTTACAATCTTGAATAATTTATTAAGCTTTACCCAGTACCTTCAGTTTTGCGTTAATAAGTTCTTTATGTGAGAGACGGAGGAGTTTTCCCAGCTTATGGACCAGGTAGTCCTCATGTTTGTCGAGTTTTCCATCGGCATATACAATTTTCCAAATCATCTCAACAATATTAATTTTTTCATAGCGGGAATAGTTTTCATTAACAAGGTTTGTGAATTGCCAGAGATCAATGCTTCCGTCCAGCTCCTTCTGTGAGGACTTCATAAGTTCCGAGATGTATTCATCGGACAACTGAAATTTCTCTTTTAACATCGATATAATGTTTTCCTGTTCTTCTTTGCTGAATTCTCCGTCTATATTTGCCATTTCGAGGAACAGGGCGCATGTCGCTAACCTGACATCATGGGCGTCTTCTTTGTTTTCTTTGTCAGGATCAGTGGATGCGTTTTTTTTTAAAAATTTTTTTACAAGATTAATCATAAGTCAATTGTAAATTGTAAATTAACAATAATCAATTAATTAAACTCTCCCATATAATTTGTCCTCTTCCGCTCAGCGAGACCTGTTAATCCTGCAATTTAAAAAGAATTATTAAAATGGCTCAAACTTAGCAGTAAAATGTCTTAAGGACTTGGCCTGCTCCACGAATTTAAATCCTTTCAGTTTCTCACGATTTCTCCAAACTCGCTTACAAGCCTCTAATACGTAATCAATATGGCTTTGCGTGTAGACTCTTCGCGGAATGGCTAGTCTTACCAGTTCCATTGCAGCGGATGTTTCTTTTCCAGTTTTTTCATCTACTTTTCCAAACATGACGGAGCCGATTTCAACTCCTCTTATTCCACCCGCGAGATAAAGTTCCGCGACTAATGCCTGACCGGGATACTGTGAAGGAGGTATATGAGGAAGCGTTGCTTTTGCGTCAATATAAATTGCATGTGCACCTGGAGGCTGCACGATAGGGAAGCCTGTCTTCTTAAGATGATCTCCAAGGTACCTGGTTTCTGCAATTCTGTAAATAAGATAATCCTCTTTTAAAACTTCATTCAGACCAACCGCTATTGCCTCCATATCCCTGCCAGCCATGCCGCCGTACGTAGGGAATCCTTCTGTTAATATAAGTAAGTCTCTTTCCCTCTGTGCAAGGAGATCATCATTGGTACAGAGGAATCCGCCGATATTGCTTAACCCGTCTTTCTTGGCACTCATGGTACAGCCATCCGCATGAGCCATCATTTCTTTTGCAATTTCTTTTACAGGCATGTCCTGATACCCATCTTCTCTTAACTTAATAAGGTAGGCGTTCTCCGCAAATCTGCATGCGTCAAAATAGAGGGGTATGTTGTACTTTGAAAGGACCTTCTTAACTTCCCGAATATTTTCCATAGAGACAGGCTGACCGCCGCCGGAATTATTTGTAATAGTTATCATGCAAAGTGGGATTTTATCTTTTCCAACGTGCTTGATTAATGCTTTTAGCTTTTCAGCATCCACATTTCCCTTAAAGGGATACTGATTTTGGGGATCCAATCCTTCTTTAATGACGAGATCTTCAGCCACTGCTCCCTGGAATTCAACGTTCGCGCGGGTAGTATCAAAATGACTGTTATTCGGAATGACGTCACCACGCTTACACATAACCGAGAAGAGAATTCTTTCAGCGGCTCGGCCCTGATGAGTTGGGATGACATGCTTAAACCCAAAAATATCTTTAACGGTTTTTTCAAACCGCTCATAACTCTGGCTGCCGGCATAAGACTCGTCCCCGCGCATAATACCACTCCATTGTTCTGCACTCATAGCGCTTGTTCCACTATCTGTGAGCAAATCAATAATCACATCCCGGGCCTTTACAGAAAATATATTATAGAATGCATTTTGAAGAATTTTTTCCCGCTCTGCTCTGAAGGTCATCCGGATGGGTTCAACAGATTTTATTTTGAAGGGCTCTATGATAGTGCGGAATGTCGTACCTGCTTTATTTAACTGATGGATTTCTTTTTCCATGATCGTCGTTTCCCGTATTATTACTTGCTTATGAAAATAAATCTTTAATATTGTTTTTCTATCCAATCAATATGATAAAATGCATTTGTTCAATTGTATAGGAAATTTATAATTGGAAGCAGATAAGTGCGGATATTTTGAGTTTTGAGCATGAAAAAATTTGACAGAACATATCCTTGTGGTTGATAAAAGGTATGTTCCTTTTTTAAAAAACATAGGGATGACTTGTATGCATAGAATGAATGAAACTAAAGAACTTCTTCTAGGTATAGAGGAAATAGATAATCAACACATTAAGATATACGATTTATTGTGTCAAATTGTGAAGGAAAAAAAGAAAAATAATAAAGAAGGAGTAATGGTTAATGTGGAGAAATTACTTGAGATTTGGGAAACGCACTTTGAATATGAGGAAGATTTAATGGAACTTTATACATACTCAGGCTGCGATGAGCATAAGAAAAAACACGATAATATGAGAGAGGAGATTTCAAATCTTAAAAAAATGCATTCCAAGGGATTTAAATATGTTGTGACCATCTTAGAACGAAGTTTGAATCAATGGGTAGAAGAAGTAATAGAACATATTACTGGTGAAGATAAAGATTTTGGAAAATATCTACACAGCAAAGGTGTGACATAGCTTTAATTCTAACCTTTCAATTTTTGCTGCTGACTTCATCCGTCTAAAATAAATCTAAATTACCATTTTAGAATCAGAAAAAAAATTTCTTTTTTATAAGAAATTCATCTTTTAGCATAGAACACATCCATTTTTACACTTTCTTTGCATCATTTTGGGAGAGCTCAAAAATGAAAAAGGGCAGGGAATGATTCAGAAAAAAAGATTATTAAGAATGTCTCAAGTAGAAATTCAATATTTTTAATAAATTTTATCCGAGAGGATTTCTTTGTGGATAATATATACCCCCAGTTAAGGAATATTTTCAAGATCAGAAATTTATTAATTTAAAAAAAGAGATGTAACTTACACAGGATAATTGTGTATTTTTTTTCAAAGATTTTCCACCTCTTTAACAAAATTTTATAATGTTCACTCCCTTTCTTTAAGCATCCTGAAAAACCATAAATTTTAGCTGAATTCTCTTGACCTCGGCCATTTAAGAAACCGAAAGTTAAGATTGAAATCAACAGTCGATTTTGATTTTCCTATGGAGAAAAAAACGCGGTGCCTTTAAATCTATTGTTAGCACCGCGCTTTTCTTGAGAAGGTCAGAAATTCACATTGCAATCAAAGTCAGCTGCCATCTGACGTGCCTTGGTAAGTGCTACGTAAGGGTTTTCTGAAATTTTAGTTACATACAGCGGCCCCTTTCCCACCATGTTTATCAATGGGGAGCGACCTGCTTTTATGCTATCTTCAGGAAATCGTAGAAGAGACCCACTCCAATCTGCCACATAAGCACCCGGTTCATTAATCTGATCAAAAGTATATTTGCCCCCTATACCTTTTCCCCAGCTATCACCATACTCTGTTTTATTTTCCATGGTTGTTCTCCTTTAAATAATAAAGTTAAAAATAATGACGAAGTGCTTTTAGAAATATATTTCAATTTTCGCACCGCGTTCTATTGGTGACTTCAGAAATTCACATAACAATCGAGGTCAGCCGCCATCTGGCGCGCTTTCGTAAGTGTTACGTAAGGATTTTCTGAAATTTTGGTTACATATAGAGTCTCCTTTCCAACAATGTCTAATAGCGGAGATCTACCTTGCTTTAGACTATCCTCAGGAAACCGTAGAAGATGCCCACTCCAATCCGCCATATAAGTCCCTGGTTCATTAATATCTTCAAACTTTATCTTTTTTGCCCAACTGGTTTTTTTGTCAGTCATTATTATCTCCTGTTTTAAAAGTTAATAAATACATTTTGATATTTCTTAACGACTGTTGAGGAAAAGACAGTTTTGTTTCTTTTTAAATATACAAATATTTATTTTTCAAAACTTGATTTTTATAATTTTGAATTCTCCAACAGACGGTTATACATTTTCCGGAAACGTATTTTTATTAATGAGCAATCTTTATGCCAGTTAAGACTGTTAGGAATTAAAACCCGCAACTTATTAAAATAAAAGGATAAAAAAATTAAGGGGTGATGGTTTGTTCTTAGAGGGGATCTTTCATGCAATGATTATGTTGCAACAAATGTGTTGTGTTTAAATAGCTTTTCTTGACTATTGTTTTCAGACAATGGGTGTTCTTTGATCCCCATTTCTTTGGTCTTTCTCCATAGCGTTGTACGATCAATTCCAAGCGCCCTGGCTGCCTTTGATTTGTTCCATCCGCTTTTTATAAGGGCGGACTCTACGAGTTTCTTTTCATCTTTAATTTCTTCAGACGGGCAACAATCATTTTTTATATCCTTGATTTCAACAGGGATATGGGAAGTCGCTATAACCTTGCTTCTGCATAACACAAACGCATGTTCTATAGCATTTTCCAGTTCACGAACATTTCCCTTCCATGGGTATCTCATAAAAAGATCAAGCACATCATCGTTTATAGACTGAATATTCTTTCCTGTCTTTAAATTGTATTTTTTAATAAAGTGTGCGACAAGAAGCACTATGTCGTCTTTTCTTTCTCTTAATGGAGGGAGTTTCATAGAGATTATTTTTAATCGATAATACAGGTCTTCTCTGAATAAGTTATTATTTATCAAATTTTTTAGATCCTTATTAGTCGCACAAATAATCCTGGCATCCACGTGCATGGGCGTTGGATCTCCTACCCGTTCAATTACTCCTTCTTGTAATGCTCTTAATAATTTCACCTGAATAGTAAGAGAGAGATCGCCTATCTCATCCAGGAAGATAGTCCCTTTATCTGCAAGCTGAAATCTCCCTATCCTGTCACTGATTGCATCCGTATAAGCCCCTTTAACATGACCAAAGAGTTCACTTTCTAGAAGGGATTCTGACAATGCCGAGCAGTTTACTTTTATAAATGCCTTTTTTGCCCGTCTACTTTTCTCATGAATCGCTTGTGCTGCCAATTCTTTGCCAGTTCCGCTTTCGCCTAAAATCAAAGTTGTGGCATCACTGTCAGCAACCCTTTCAATAAGCCAGTAAATCTCCCGCATCTTTTTATTTTTACCTATTATACTTTGAAATTTATACTGCTGATCCAATTTACGCCTCAGTTTTGATAATTCTGTGATATCTTCAAATAAAATAACCATACGCGTATCGGAACTCTCAGTATCTGCAAGAAAAGCTGTTTTGATCATAAGCTTTTTTTGATTTCCATTTTTTTCAAAATAATCTATGCTTAAACCTTTTACAGGTCCCTGTTTCTTGAAAGCCTTCTTTAAATCAATTTCAATATTTCTAAAGTGATTTTTAAAAACTGATGAAAAAACCTTGCCTATAGCTCTATCTCTGGTGACACCACCATATTCAGCCGCCGCCTTATTAAGGTTTAAAATAAGCATATCACTGTTTATTACAAGAATTCCTTCCTTGACACTATTAAATATAATTTCAAAACAGTCTTTCCGGGAAAAACATATTTGAAGATCGTTTTTTAATATACTTTTTTTCATATTTGATAACCCTATTCTTTTATATTAAAAGATTATTTATCAGAAGATCAGATAAGAAAGTTCATACGATCAATGAAATATCAACCTGCAAACATTTCTAAAATGGTTTATTAGGGTTATAGCTTAGAGAGAAGTAGGGGTTTTTCTACATATCCTTTTGCTTTAACATTGTGCCATGTCTTATCTACTTTCCCTTTTTCGTTAATGAGAAAAGTTGACCTATATTATTCTCTTTGCTGCTTTCCCGTGATTTTTCTTTTCACCGTGAGCTCCAAATTTTTCAGCCAGATTTTTCTCAGGATCACTCAAGAGAGCAAAATTGAGGCCCTGCTCATCCCTGAATTTTTCATGAGACGCCGCGCTATCTGAGCTTGCTCCTACTACTGCAACTCCTTTTTTTGTAAGCGTTTAATATTAGCTCGAAAATGACATGCTTCCTAGGTACAGCCAGGCGCGTTATTCTTTGTGTAAAAATAGAGGAAAACTATTTTGCCCTTAAAGTCTTTCAAAGATATTTCTTTTTCTTCTCCCTTTTCATCTAATCCACTCAGACAAAAATAAGGAGCTTTATTCCCTTCCTTAACCATCACGGCACCTCTATTAAGTTCATATAAATTTAATATAGAAATGTAAACGTTAAGATTCTTCGATCGCGAAACTTTTACTAAAGCAAAATAAGTGCTTCATTTGACTTCGCTCAGGACAGGTTTTCAGAATGACAGTGAAGTAGTGTTATTTCGAGCCCTTCTCTTTTTATTCTTAGCAAAGCGAAGAATCACCTACTTTAGCTCAGGATAAACCCCGAAATATCCAACTTTAGCATTATAATTATATGTTAAGACTTTGGATTATTAAGAAAGATTTTTTTTTAAATCAATGCTTGAGGCCAAATAGAGAAAATTCCATTCTTCATCATCTAAACGATGATAAACGCTTATCAAAAAGGGATGCGCTTTGTTTTTGATATACAAAACTATGGTTGGGAAAAAGTCAGCCGGCTATATAATGACGCACCTGTTTCTACAGAAGAGATACTGCGTCTGGGAAAATGGCTGAAAGGAGAAAAGCTTTTTAAATTCTAGTGGCTTTCTTTTGAAAGTGAAGCAATATTCCGGGATTTGGAGCTTATAGATGTCAATACTATAGGCGAAATTCAATGGCTAATTATATATAGAGAGTACGAAATGGGTTATGCGGCAAAAGAGGGCTCTGCAGGATTTAACGGTGACATATACGCAATTCTTAAAAAGAAAAATAGTGATGATTTGCTTCTACTCCTCTATACCTGTTGGGATACCAATGAGGACATAAATGAGTTTTCTTGTAATTAGATAAATCTCATATATATCAAATACAAAATAGAAAAAATTAATGTTAAAGTTTAAGTTTTTTACAGAGACGTTTTAGTTATTGAAGGCGGTGAGGAAATCTAAACGGATGATATGCTGGACTTTATGAAGCGAATAAGGAAAATTAAATAAAAGCCTGCATCTAAGATTGTAGTAAATTTTTTACCGCAAAGATGCAGAGTATAGAAAGTAGACCCCAGATTTGGTTCTATAAGCTCTCTACTTGCTGCCATTTACCTACTGACCAATAGGCAGGGTGAGCGCAGGGGCGTAGCCTTTGATTTTACCTGATTGCAGTGCAAACAATTGGGCTAGCAACGAAAAAGTAGATTTTGACGTCAAATCGGAGTCTTTTATATAGAACCAGGAGTTTCGATATTTGACCGCCACGGCTGCTTGTTCCGGGGATTGAGAACCGGAATGTATACGCAAAATTTCTCCGGTTACCTGGGACCAATCAAAAGGTTCCCCCGAGGAATACCGGGTAATGGTGATTTTGCCCTGTTCCCGGTCGCCGGCCGGCACTTCAACAGATTGAGAAAGATAAAACATGACTCCCAACAGGGAACGGAGTTCAACTTTTATGATATCTGGCTCTTCAGATGTCAGGTTGATCACGAGAGGATAATACTTTTTTCCTGGAGTAACTCCCAAAAGGCCAGTCAGTTCCCGAACCTCTTTCCAGTCAAGAGATTCAGGGTTCAGGCGAATCCCCAGTTCTGGTGATGCCCCGCTTGCTCTATAGGCAATATCCAGGGCATTCTTCAACTGCAACTTGCGAAATAAATTTAGAAGTTGCGTAAATTCTTTATAGTCAGGAACATAGTCGGGTGTAGGACCAGATGCTCCAGGCGCATTTTTAATTCCATTGATGCGCTGAAAACATAGCGCAAAAATACGTTTGATACTCCACCCCGAGTGGTAAAGCAGCAAAACAGTATCCAATTTAACAGGGGTCAGTAAGTGTTGAACAAATTTTTCTCCCTGCAAGGGAGTATAAGTAACGGTTGGTTTGTCCGCTAAAGTGGCGCCACTGCCAAGTCCCAGGACATTGCCACCGATTTTCGGAAGAGTTAATCCGGCTTCAGCAGATGCACTGATGCTTAACTGGGACAATACGCTGCTGACTTCTAAAAAAAAAGGGGTATCGCGGTATTTGAGGCGGACCAGGTTTAGCAGAAGCTGCTCATCGTTGGTTCGTTGAATAGCACTGTTATAATTAATTCTTTCGCCTTTTATAACAGAGGGACCAAAAGTTCCACACCCGGCTGCCAGGAAGGGAAAAACATAGATGAGCAGGATAAATAAAGTAAGCCTCACCAAATATTTAATGCTTTCTCTCCTTTCCAAAACTTTTTTTAATTAAAGCATAAAGCGGCAAGTTGCCGCAACCACAATTATGTAGGAAAACTTAATTGGACGGTTTCCGAAGGAAAGCCGCTTGAAGGGTTGAGGTCAGGGATGGCGAAATCAAATAGAGCTTCCACCCGAAGAGCCAACAATAAAACTTCCTTTCAAAATTTTTTTTACGAACTAATAGGATAAGTGTCATTAAAGTTCAAATAAATCCTGCAGGCCATGATCCCAATCAAAAAGACAGGTATTTAAAATAGTTTTGTGGAATATGCAGAAAAGTGCAGGTTGCTAATAAAATATGATTATGTTTAAATACACTGATTTTTTTCTTTTACCCTGCAGCAGGAAGATTCAATTACCCGGCTATTTTGGGAGGATATTGGTGAACTGATATTCTTCCACGTATTTCCCATATGCGGCTTCAAAGCTTGTTTCTGACCACTGCTCGATTGTCAGGATATACTCTTCCGACTCGTCTTCATAGTCCCATGAAATAAATTCATCATAAGAATCTTTTCCCCCCTTATGAAATTTGCCGCCGCTGCAATCTTCAAGGTGGTATTTTTTGTCCTGAAAAGTGATTTTGTCAGGCGAGTCTTCATGTTCCTTGATATAATCCGGTATTTCCTTTCCAACTTCGGAGATGGGGATTTTTTTAGTCAGGGTCCATTCCACCTCATCATCTTCTTCTCTTTCGAGGTAGAGAACTTCGTCTTCTGACGAAAGTTCCCACTCGTCGCTTAATTCTCCTTCTCCCCATTCGCATTTATTATGTGCCGTTACACTCCATGTTTTCATATCGTAATCTACCAGGTACCCGGTCTTAAGGTTACATAGTACCAGATCTTTCAGTGGATCAATTTCTTCTTCTTTTTTCTTGCCAAAAATTTTATTCCAGACCATTCTACTATATGCCCATTTTGGATTTCAAAGCTGCTAAGGAATCGCTTGCTGCGCTAGTTTTTCCACTGCCAAGCGCCGCGGTCAATTCATCGTCAATACTTTTGTCTGCAGAGGCTAGTTCGCCATATGATTGCGCTAAAGATTCATCCTCTTCCACTTTTGCTTTCATTTTTTCAAGCATGGATATAGTTCCGGAAGAATCCACCTTTGCCATCTGTTCATTAACTTTACGAGTTGCCGCGGCTGTTTTTGCCCGAGCTCTAAGAGTAATAAGATCATTTTCGTAAGTAGTAACAGTTGACTTGAGTTTATTCACGTTTGCCTGTAGTTGCGCGCACATTTTCCCCTGCTGTTCCAGCTCTTTCATCAGGCGGACAGCCTTTTGACTGCAATCATCTTTTTTCTTTAGCGCTTCAGTGGCCAGTCTTTCAGCATCAGCATTATCCATTTCCCCTTTTTGCATTTTCTGAAGCAGGAGCATTGCCTTGCGCTCGTAATCAGCCGCCATTCTTTTATTATCCTCCGCCTCTTTTTTCATTCGTATAGTGATGCCTTTAACTTCCGCGAGGCTTTTCATGCTACCCTGTAAATCTTTTTTAAGATCTCGGATCCCCTGTTCAGTCATTTTGATAGGGTCTTCAAATTTATTTACAATGTCGTGCGCGTGGGATTGTCCAACCTTAAAAAGTCTTTGAAAAATGCTTGCCATTATTTATCCTCCTTTTATGATTTACTAAATGAGATAAGCTCATTGGCATACTCCGCAAGAGCCAGACTTAAAGAGTTTATCGATCCTTCCAGTTCATTTTTGTCAAGATTTTCAAGCTGTAACGTATCCCTGAAGATAACATTCTTGCCGTTTTCATCAAGTACAAACGCCCCGTGAACTACCGTTCGGTTTATTTGGAGAAGGCGTTTAAAAAAATCATTTGCCTTTCCAGGAACTTCCATAATAATTTGTTCAATAACTAAAATTGGTTCTTCACAGTCAATGATGAGATTATTAATACCTTTTTCCTCGTCATCAATAACCACCAGTTCTTCTTTGGTGTTTTCACTGGAAATTGAAAAACCCAGTTCCTCTAAATAACTTTTTACCTTTTGCAGGTTCTCAGACATTGAAGTCCTCCTTTCTTAAAAAATGGCCACAGGGTATGAGGAAAGCTGATAGATTAATTTTAATATTTACTCAGCGATCTTAGCATATCACCCTAATGAATAAGCTTTTCCTTGTGCGCTTTTTTTATTTCATTGTATGCTGTAGTTAGGCCCTGAGTTAACCTAGTTGCAGTCTGCTGTTTCTTCGTATCTCTTGAATGAAGGTCAGGGTGATATTTTTTCAACATCTGCTTCCAGGCTTTTTTTACAGTCCGCAAATCCGATCCACAAGGAATTTCTAAATTCGCGTAATATCGCGCCATGTCATCATTTGCATTCTCGAGAATTTTTGAATTTTGTTTTTCGTACCCTCCATTCTCTAACTCAAAAGCGTTTACTGTATCATACCTTTCACCACGTCCAAATTTTATGTTAGACCTTATAATGCGATAGACACGGTTTAATATCTCCATATTTACCGAACTGTTAAGTTTGGCCGTTCGTTTGCGACTATGACCAGCTTATCCTCAGGTTGAATAACATAATCTTTTGGAGGATTTGAAATAAATTTATTATTGTCAGGCGATTCAACTGCAAGAGCAATAGAATTATGTTCTTTTTTTAAAAATGTTAATACCTCGATAAATTGTCTTCCGACAAGATTTTGCGGAGGTTTCATCTTGTACAGTTCACTGCCAAACCTGTTAGTAACAAGCTCTGAAATTATCTGTGTTATGCCGTGATCCAGAGCCGCCTGCACCAGGAGGTTACTGCTCAGTTTCCCGATTACAATAATCTCATTTGCTCCTGCCATTTTGCAGTGCTGCATATTTTTTGTATCTTCAATCTCAGCGCAAATATAAATGTCAGGGTTTAATGTTCGAATTGACAGGATATTTAATATGGTTTTTGCGTCTCTGGAGCCTGAGTCCACGTTATTGCTTGCCAGAACCATTACCACGCTTCCTTCCTTTAGATTAGCCTTTCCTAAAGTTTCATCATTGACTTCACCGCGGATAAAAAACATCTTATCGTCTTCCATCGGCTTTTCCGGGATGTCCGCAATAAGAACAATCGGTTTGTTCTGGACTTTTGCGTCAGCGCGTAGTTCTTCAATAATCTCTTTTGTCTTCAAGCTCCATTCGCAGACAATAAAATGTTCGTTTACTTTCACGGCCTTTGTTCCTTTTCCTTCTTTAAGTTTTCCTTCTACAAAGATGCTGGCGATAGTGGCGGTAAACATTCCAAGCATGCCGATCCCAAACACCATGACAATAACTCCAACAATTCTCCCGCCAAGTGTCGAAGGGGCAATGTCGCCATAGCCAACAGTTGTGATCGTAACAAAACTCCACCAGAACGAGTCGAGAACAGAAGATGTTTTTTCAAAATAGCTAAGTCCAAAAGCCCCTATGAAAAGGATAAAAAGTGTTAAAAGCAACAATCGCGTTATTTTATTTTTCGCAATGGAACTGAGAAATTTTCTAACATGAAATAATACATGTATCATCAGAAATCAATACATTAAAAATTAAAATACCTAAATATAAGAGAGAATGTCAATCCGGCAAGAATCATAATTACAAACGTGGAAACGAGAAACAGCCAGAATACAGTCCTGATTTTTTCATTTACTTTTTTTTCAATTTCAATGATTTTTTTCTCAATTCTCTGGTCTAATATTTCCATCTGCTCAGAAAAAACCTTCTCGGCTTTACTTTCTGCTTCATCAAGAAATTCGCCCTTTTTTTTATTTACAAACTCTTCTACTTTTTGAGGAGCTTTTGTGATTGTACCGACTGATTTCTCTCCTGCTGTTTTTGCAGCGCCCTGAACGTATTCTTTACCAACGTCTACCAAAACTTTTTTGGCAATGGGAAGAGCTCTGGCTATAGCTTCCTTTTTAATGAGGCTTTTCAAAAAAACTCCGATCATAAAACGCTCCTTTTTTCAGGAAGTTTTTTGCACAACTTAATCCTAGGCTGTCTGGAAATTATAATTCTGTACTTTTTATTTAGATGTGCCGCGCACTTTTACCGTGTGTGACGTATTATCGCATACAGCGAGGTTAAAATAAAAATTTTCTTTAATATGGATTGGGATACTTGCCTCTTATTACTTCGTAAATGGAAGGAGTGGCGGTGAAACTGGAATAATGGATCATTATGGTTTATAGATTGAAGCTTCTCTACTTTGGAATCTGAAATACAAGTTTCCTTCGGCAAGACTGTGGGGAATCTTCTGTGTAAGAAGTCAATTTTATTTTAAATTCGTTCGCTAACCTTGTGGCAAGACCACGGGGAATGCGTTAGCTAAGCACGTTCAAAATTATTTTATATGTTCCTTCAGTATTTCTGAATTCTGAATCCTTGAGTCATCTGAAGCCAGTTCCGCTGCTTTTTTGAAATGCTCTGCAGCTTCTTTATGTCTATTCTTCTTATGATGAACTAAGGCAAGGTTAAAATGTGCCTCTGCGAGGTTAGGGTCTACCTTTAAGGCATCTTCGAAAAATTCTCCTGATTCTGTCCAGTGTTTTGCGGAAAAGTGTCTGATCCCATCGTTATTAATTTTCGCTGCTTTATTATTTTCAGCTCCAGCAGCCTTCAATGCTAAAGTTCTAAAGGGTTTTTTTGCTAAGGAAGGGGAGGGGGCTAATGCAAAGGAGAGCAGGAAAAAACAGGTAAATAGTATAAAAAAGGCATTTTTTTTCATAACAAAGCTCCTCAATCAATATAGAAAAGATAAAAAAAGTTTCAACTAAATCTACACTATCAAAGCCATAAAGATCAATTTTTTAATGAAATTTGGGGGGGGGTCCGTAAAGCCTGCTACAGAAGTAAAATTCAAATATCAAATTTCGAAATACGAAACAAATTAAAAATACTAATGTTCAAATCTTCAAAACATCTCCTGATCTGCGGTTTTTTGTTTTAAATTTAGAATTTTGGGCATTCGATATTGTTTCGGATTTTTGGTAAAGAGCAACCAAAATTCGCCCACTGATTATTTTTCAAGAAGACTTGAGTTCGTGCTTCGGATTTTTGATAAAAAACAACCAATATTCGCTCTTTAGAGTATGCCTGCGAAGACTTAAATTCGGATTTGTTCGTTCTGAGCCGTAGCAGGCCACTTTATATATATTAATACTTTTCTTTCCTGTACCCTTCAATTACCCAGGCAATTCCCCATGCCAAAGCTACCGGAATAATGCCAATATAGATAAATTGGAGAGCATTGTTGTGCCAGGGCTCTAAATAAGCTCCTATCAAAATCGTCCATAAAATCGAAGCAACAATTGCGAGTCGTTTCCATCCGCCCATTTTTTCTTTAAACGAAAAGACCGGTTTCATCACCGGTCCCCTACGAGATTTTCTTGCAAGAAAAAAAATAGCTACAGCAATGACAACTACTAAAACTATTTCGTTTATTCCGGGCATATTTTTTTTTACAATATAGGCGGATATTGCAGAAATTTATCTGATTTTAAGAAGAATTTACACCTTTTCACCTGGTATGTAAATAGAAATGTGGTTACCAGCAGTCAGCTCTCATCTATCTGTTATTGTACTTTATATACTTTTTACAAATAGCATAAAGTAAATTATAATTGATATTATGAGAATTTTCAGAATAGCATTGGAAGCGGTCAGGGGATTGAAGAGCAATAAGGTCAATTTAGTGCTCATGATGCTCGGGATTATTATAGGGATTGCATCCCTTACAGTCATTGTATCAATCGGAGAAGGCGCAAAAACCCAGATATTATCCAGAATTTCGCAGTTCGGATTCGGTTCCGAAGCTGTTTATATTGGATCAGGAGCAGGAAAGGTCTTCAGTCACCGCAGAAAAAAAGCCAACACCCTGACACTTCAAGATGCTGAAATCCTCGGTGAACTGGAGAATGTTAAACTGATTGCTCCGTACCAGGGAAAACGTTTGCGGACAATTTATAAAAAGGAATCCAGTACCACAAGAATAAACGGCATTACCCCGGAATGGTTTACTGCAAGAACATGGAATCTTACCGATGGTGACTATATATCAGATGAAGATCTCATTGGGATGAGAAAAGTATGCGTTATAGGCGTCACACCGATGAAAAAGCTTTTTAAAGATGAAGACCCTATTGGAAAGTTTGTGCGAATTAACAAGGTCTATTTTAAGGTAATAGGTATAATGGAAGAAAAAGGAGTCTCGGAAAGCGGGTATGATCCTGATGACCGTATCGTCATACCTCTTACAACCTCAGCACGGAGGCTGTTTCAGCAGGTTCATATCAACAGTATACGCCTTCAGCTTCATGATGCTCATCAGGCAAAGGATACTATTAAACAGGTTCGTTCCATATTAAGAGAGCGGCATCACCTGGCTACCACGGCAGAAGATGATTTCAGAATAATCACTCCTGATGTACTGGTTGGCTGGATTACAGAATCTAAAAAGACTCTTACTGTTATGCTTGGAATGATTTCAACAATCTCTTTGCTGGTAAGCGGTATTGTGATTATGAATATTATGCTGGTTTCCGTGAATGAGCGGATAAAAGAAATCGGGATCAAGCGATCGTTTGGAGCTAAAAAGAGTGATATCCTCATGCAGTTTCTTTTGGAATCGACTTTTGTTTCCCTATCAGGAGGCATGATAGGTCTTGTGTTGGGGGGAGTGATCAATTTTTTTATATCTACTTTTTCCAGACTAAAGGCAACCATGAGTTTGGAGTCTTTTGTGTTGGCGTTTATTTTCTCTGTGTTGGTTGGGATTCTTTTTGGTCTTCAACCGGCTCGTAAAGCAACACTTATGAATCCTGTGCAGGCGTTGAGATGAGAAAGACAGGGGACAGGGATCAGGTATCGAGGATCAGGGTGCGAAAAGCAGGGAGGAGAAAAACCAGGGATCGGAAATCCTTTGATGTTATCTGGTCCCAAGCCCCTGACAACTGAATTTATGAAATTTTCTGTCGTATTTAAAGTAGCATTACAAAGTTTACGAACCCATAAACTGCGCACAACCCTTGCCTTATTAGGAATCGTCATCGGAATAGCCGCGGTCATCGTTATGACAGCAGTAGGGGAGGGGGCTAAGCAGAAAACTCTGGATGAAATTGAAAAGATGGGAAAAAATCTTATTATTGTCAATGCCGGTGAAATAAAAATGCGGCATGGAGTGCCCCGAATAAAAGGCAATGTAACCACTTTAAAAACCAAAGATTCAAGAAAGATAGCTGAAAACTCTTCTTATGTCAGCAAAGCCGCTCCCGGTCATTTTTTGCCGCTGGAAATCAAATACGGTAATGGAATTCTCCGATCGAATATTATGGGAACCACGCCTGATTTTCTTGAGATAAGGAATTTTGATATTTTATCTGGTGAGTTTTTTACCTGGTCAGATGTGAAAAGCTCCAGGCGGGTGGCGGTCATTGGAGAAAGTGTGGCTAAAGACCTCTTTGTTGATGACGATCCTTTAGACCAGGTTATCCGGATCAGGAAAATTCCATTTAAAGTAATTGGAATTACAAAGGGTAAAGGGATGGAAGTGGATGGTCGTGATGAAGATAACCAGGTATTTATACCCATTTCAACTGCTCTACGCAGATTATTTAACCAGACTTATATCAGTACTATTTACGCCCAGGCAACAGAAAAAGATGATATTGAGGAAGCTGTACAAGAGGTAAAGGATATTCTCCGCTCAGAGCATAAACTTCCGTCTTATAAGGATGATGATTTTACGATCAGGAATCAATTAGAACTGATCAAAACAAAAGAAGAGACCTCCCGGATATTTACAATGCTGATTGCCGGTGTGGCGGCTATTTCTCTGCTGGTAGCAGGGATTGGAATTCTCGCGGTTATGCTTATTTCAGTCAGAGAAAGAACATTGGAAATAGGCGTCAGACGGGCAGTTGGCGCTAAAAAGAGAGATATCCTCACGCAGTTTATTGTGGAATCCCTTCTTTTGAGCCTGAATGGTGGCATAGTGGGGATTGTCCTGGGAATGATTATATCTTACGCAGTCTCCTTAACCACCAAATGGGATCTTATAGTTCCAAATAATATCATTATTATTTCCTTTTTTGTCGCTCTTTTTATTGGTATGTTTTTCGGAGTGTATCCTGCCAGAAAAGCTGCTACCTTAAACCCTATTGATGCATTGAAATGCGAATGAAATCTTTAGCGGTTGGCTATTGACCATCAGCTTTTAAAAACTTCACAGCCTCTTCCGCAACCTTGTGAGAGGTTGTAATGCAATCGCTTATGCCTATGCCGTTATAAGCGCTTCCTGTAAGGTATAAACCCGGGTGCTTTGCGGAAAGCTCTTCTATTTTTTTTATTCTGTCAATGTGCCCTACAACATATTGTGGCATTGCCTTTTCCCATCGATAGATTTTTATGAAAATCGGTTTAGCTTTTATGTTCACTATATCTTTCAATTCAGTTTTCACCATTTGAATCATTTCCTTATTATCCAGAAAAACAAGATCTTCATTCTGTGCTCCTCCCACGAAACATCGCAAAAGCATGCTCCCTTCAGGAGCCCGGTAGGAAAATTTGTTGGATGTATAAGTGGCAGCCATGATTTTTCGGTTTGAGATCCCGGGGACGATAAAGCCAAAACCATTTTTAATATGGTTAACATCAGCAACTGAATAAGCTAATGACACTGTGGCAGTTGAGACGTATGGAATTTCCATCAATTTATCAGCAAGGTCTGAATCAACCCCTCTCAGCAACGATGAGGTAATATAAGAAGGCGTGGCTATTATTACAGAATCGTAAAATTTGATATCACCGGCTTTCAATGACGCCTCATAGCCACTATTCTTTTTAATAACAGCAATCACTTCCTTATCAGTTAGTTTAGTGGTAAATATTAAAGTATTTTGTATATTATCTGTCAGTTCTTGAAGTCCTTTTTTTAGAGTCATGAACATCGTGTATTTTGGGGTCCTTCCTTTCATCATGGATACCATCTCTTTTCTTCGGGAAAGCATACCTCGAATAAGACTGCCATATTTCTGTTCAAGTTCAACAAAGCGCGGAAAACTTGCGGTAATACTCATAGATTTCGGGTTTCCCGCGTGGATTCCCGCGACAAGAGGTTCGGCAATTTTATCAAGGAGTTCTTTTCCCAACCTACGGGTAACGAAATGAGAAAGAGATTCTTCTGCAAGATTTGATCGTTTTGGTATAAAAGGCTCTAAGGCCATTCTCATTTTTCCGGGAAAAGAAATCAGAGAACTTAACAGTATTGGCATGATCATAGTCGGAATCATAAGAATTACCCCTTCTGGCAAATCATGGAGTTTATTGTTCCAATAAACATAGGTTCCTTTTTTTTCCTCCCTTGTTTTAAGAAGTTCTTTTTCAAGGCCGAGTTTTTCACAAAGTTTCAGGGAGGCAGGTTTTTCTGAGAAAACACAATCCGGCCCACCTTCCACAATGAAATCATCTTTCCGCTCCGTCAGGATATTTCCCCCTATCCTGCTTTGTTTTTCGATCAGGTCAATTTCAATCGAGATACCATTATCAGCGGCTTCTTTTTCGAGGACATAGGCAGCGGAAAGACCTGCAATGCCCGCTCCAATAATCGCTATTTTTTTTACATTTTGTCTATCACCCATATTTAAATCTATTTACCTCTAAAAAATTAGTGCCTTGGTGACTTAGTGCCTAATAACCTGCATCACGATTTCTGAAAGGGCTTCAATGAATTTTGAAGAATCATTTAAGGATTTCGTTCTCTGAAAATTCAAACCGAGAGATTCTGCCTGGCACCGGTAAACTATATCAATATCATACAATGTTTCAACATGGTCTGAGACGAAGACGACCGGTACAATCAGCACATTTTTATATCCCTCTCTCGGCAAGCTTTCAATAATAGAATCCACTGTTGGTTCCAGCCATTCGCCGGGAGCAAGCCCTTTGCTCTGGTACCCGAGTTTCCAGTCCAGTTCTCCCGTAACAGACAAAATCCCCTTTATTGTTTCGTTTATTTGGTTTACATAAGGGTCATTGTTATTTATAACTTTGAGAGGGAGGGAGTGCGCGCTAAAAATGACCGCTGTTTTTTGTCCGTTTTCCTTAAATGGAATCATTGCTTCAGTTATCCTTTCCGTCACTGCTTCATGGAATAGATGGTTCATGTGCCATTCATGCACAAACCTTAAATTCGGCTTTTCTTTTAAACCTTCAAGGCCGTCAGAAACATCTTTTTTATAGCCGTTCGCGGAATAATTCGATCTTTGCGGCGTCATGCATATTGCGATAATTTTTTTGCAACCGGTATCTAATATTTCAGATAGAGTTTCTTTAATAAAAGGATGCCAGTGACGCATGCCGATCTGTACGTTTAAAGGGGCTTCAGATTTTTTTTTAAGTTTTTTTTGCAATGCCTGCGCCTGCAAGCGTGTTATTTCAGTTATTGGTGATTTTCCTCCGATTTTGCAATACCTTTCCTTTACAGTCTTTATCATTCCCGGGGATGGTGCACGGCCACTCATAACGTTCTTCAGAAAGGTTGGGATAGCTTCAATGGAGTCAGCGCCACCAAAGGCAAGGAGCAAGATGGTTGTGTTTTTCATAGTAGCATTAAAAAACAAGGTAAGTGAAGTTTTAATCTTAATTGGTAGAATAGTATATAAGGAGCGAAATAAAATGTCCAAATTTAAAAAACACAACCAACATCAAAAAATGTTCAAAATTTTCTCAAAAAAAGCAAATTCTTTCGATGTCCTTGCCCTTCTAAGCTTTCTCCTTGAATCGTTACAAAAATGACATATACCTTTTTTATCCACCCTTGTAACTTTACTGCTGTCAGGATAAAATAACGACGTTCTTGCAAATGCTTTGAAATCAAAAGCTTTTAAAAGGAAGTGAGATGACTCAATTTTGGTTAAAAAAAAACAGAAGCCTAAGGAAAATTCCTAAAAAGATGAGAGAATGGGGAACGAAGCTTTCATGAAATGACAAAAGAAACTTTTGGTTGGGATCATGGAGAAGTTGCCACTTGGATGTGTTGGTAATGGAAATTACTGGAAAGTTTAGCTTCTAAAATTGGCGGTCACAATCAAGCAGAAGGAAATGGCCAATATGAACGACTCGCAGCGGTTTTTCTGATAAGTTTTATTTAAAATTTAAAAGACAATCCAGGAGCTGAACAATTCATGCAAATAGCTCAAAAAAAATATGCTTTGGACCCCCAGATGCTAAAAGCACTGCTTGAAGAAAGCTTCGTGCAAGCAGAAAAACTCATTAATATTATTGGACATTGAGAAAGTAGCTTCAATATGTTAAATAAGCCTGTACTTGTAACCGGCGCCACGGGATATGTCGGTGGAAGGGTTGTGCCGCGACTTCTTGAGGCTGGATACAAGGTTTGTGCAACAGGCAGGTCTTTAGAAAAACTCAAGGGGCGAGCCTGGTCCCAGCATCCAAACGTTGATTTGGTATTTTCCGATCTTATAGATCTTACATCCATCAAAAATGCTGCAAAAGGATGCGGGGCGGCCTACTACTTGATTCATTCCATGAACTCTTCTTCCGAAGATTTCGTAAAAACGGACCGTCTCGCCGCGGAGAACATGGTTAAAGCGGCGGAGTATGCAAAGCTGGAACGAATAATATATTTAGGCGGCCTGGGCCATGAATCTGAAAATCTAAGCGCGCATTTACGCTCCCGCGCAGAAGTCGGAAGAATTTTAAAATCGGGACTCATTCCTATTACATATTTTAGGGCTGCTATGATCCTCGGCTCCGGAAGCGCGTCATTTGAAACGCTGCGGTATCTCGTGGACCGTATGCCGATAATGATAACATCGCGCAGAGTATTGGTTCCTTCCCAGCCGATTGCCATACGGAACGTACTAGTTTATCTTGTAAAATGTCTTGAGCACGAAGAAACAAAAGGAGAAACCTACGATATTGGCGGCCCGGAGATAGTAACATATCATGATCTGATAAACATTTATGCCGAAGAGGCGGGCCTTAAAAAGAGGATTGTAATACCTTTATCGTTTATGACGCCGCGCCTTTCTTCCTATATGATTCACTTTGTGACGCCTATCCCTTCTTATATGGGTAAACCACTTTCCCAAGGCCTGGGAAACAAGCTGGTTGTACAAGACGGCCACCGTATAAAATCGATTATCCCCCAAAAAATTCTTACATGCCGGGAAGCTATTGACATGGCTCTTGAGAGGGTAGAACAAAAGGTTATGAAATCCAGCTGGATGGACGCCGGTGCATATAAGCCGCCGGAGTGGGGCCGTTACAACGACGCCCCATATGCCGGCGGGACTATCAAGGAAAGTTGGTATCGAGTGTTGTTAGCCGGATCGCCAAAGGACATATGGCGTCCAATTAGCAGGATCGGGGGCGATAAAGGGTGGTATTTTGCAAACTGGTTGTGGGAGATACGGGGATTTTTGGACCGCTTGGCTGGGGGATACGGAACAAGAAGAGGAAGGCGGCATCCCGAAGAAATCAAAACGGGAGACGCCCTGGATTGGTGGCGTGTTCTGGATGCTGAACCTCCCAAGCGCTTATTCCTGCTAGCTGAGATGAAACTTCCGGGAGAAGCAACGCTGGAATTCCGGATTAAACAGGAGAAAAACGGAGTTACGGAACTTGTTCAAATTGCGAGTTTCCTACCGCGCGGCTTGCAAGGTTTGCTCTACTGGTACTCGGTCTTTCCTTTTCACTTTTTCATTTTCCGGGGAATGCTAAAGGAAATTGCAAAAGCGGCAGGCGTGATCGTTATTTTAGGACCCGAGGAAGTCAAACCGCCGCCTCACAAGAGAAAAAATATTTAACTTGCAATTCCCTAAAGCCTGCTACCGAGTTATTTAGTCGACCCTGAAAAAGTCTTAAGCCTCTGTAAATACCGGGTGAAAATGATTTTTTTAGTTTGTTATTGTTTTGATACTCTTTCATTAATCTCAAGGAGTTTCTTTTTGTTTATCACTCATTGTTGCAATTGTCAGGTTAAATTGTTTAGATTTGGGGATAGTTTTCAACCCAAAGGCACTCATAAAAAAATGTTCAAAATTTTCTCAAAAAAAGCAAATTCATATGAAGTTCATCTTTTCCATATGTAAATTATTTTTTAAAGTTATTAAGTGCTACTTTAAGGGTTTTAGCACCTTTTGAAGATCTTTAACCGGGTTGCCTTTTGAACTCATTTTTCCCCTTGATTTGCTCTCTATTTCTTCTATTATTTTTATATACTTGCATGTAAAAAATTATTTTGTGCAGTAGTGTTTAAATATAAAATCTAAAAAATGGTCTTGACAAACGAGCTCACCTTATATAATTAGGCTTGTTATAATTTTGTACGCAATTAGATTTATTCCTTTTCACCAGTCTAAATTTCTTTTTGTATAGTTTAAATGTTTAAAGTACAGAAAATGCAAATTGGAAAATTTACAAAATTAAAACTTATTAATTTAAAAACCCATGAGTATGTTACGATTATTCCTCAATTTGGCGCAAACATTAATGAACTGGTTTTAAATAAGAATGGAAGGAATTTTTCAATTATTGATGGCGACAGGAGCTTAACAAGTCTTATTAATAATAAGTGGTTCAAGGGAGCAAAGCTAATTCCTTTCCCGAATAGAATTAATAACGGAAAGTACTTTTTTGACAAAAAAAAATACCAGTTGCCAATAAACTTTCTGAGCCAGAATCATGCGATCCATGGACTGTTATACAATAAAAATTTTGAACTGGAAAAGACAGTCAGTAAGAAAGTATCCATATATGCGGATTTAAAGTATTTTTATGAGCAAGAGATTCCAGGTTATCCTTTTCACTTGCAAATAAAAATCAGGTTTTTTTTGACTAACAAGGGTTTTAAATGCAAAACAGTTATAAAAAATTTAAGCAATGTAATGATCCCCATAGGAGACGGTTGGCATCCATACTTCAAAACATCAGGGAAAGTTGAAAATCTCTGGTTAAAACTACCTACAAATAGAAAAATTGAAGTTAACAAAAGAATGATTCCAACAGGCAAAAAAACTTTATGTAATAAATTTTCAGCCCTTTCAAAAATAGAAAAGCATCAGTTTGATACCGGTTTTGCTTTATCCAAAAAGCGGGGAATCATGTCAACAGAACTCCAGGATAAGGAAAAGAACTACAGCATTATTCTTTGGCAGGAAACAGGTAAAATGAAATATAATTATCTTCAGGTTTTTATCCCTCCTTCAAGAAACTCAATTGCATTAGAGCCCATGACTTGTAATACAAATGCCTTCAATAATAAAGACGGACTTATAACATTAAAGCCTAATCAGATATTTAAAGCCTGTTATGGAGTATATATTAAGTAGGAAATATTTTTTTACACGATTTCAGCATGACTAATGAACTTATTGAAACAATCGTAAGTGAAGATGATAACTTACGCCATCGCTCTATTCATTTTCTGTTGAAAGGTAAAAGCAAAGATGATCTTTTAAAATTTGCCGATGAACTTGAAACTTTTAGAAAGTCTGTTAATAATCTTTACCACAGGGTTCGAGCTTCCCTATTTCTTTTTGTGATATACAGGTTTTATCTTCAAGAGAACAAGAAACTACTAATTTGTGGAGAAATCCCTTTCAAAGGGATAAAGGCCGCCTATAGCAGGGATTTTGAGGAATCCATAAATGTTTACATTACAGAAACAAAAAGAAAAAACTGTCTTAACAGCGGTATATGCAGCGCCTTAGCTGATTCATACTTCAAGTTGTCCTTCAAATACCTACTCGATCAGGTTAAACATTCCATTAGCCATAGCAAGGGCAATTTTCATCTCTTTAATACCAAAGGTCTCAATGATTACCCATATTCAGCGCTAGCAGAACTGACTATCCCTGATCCTGAAACAGGTAGATACCCTGTTGGTCTGGATACCTCTCCTGTTCGGCTTGATCCATCTCACAGCGGTTGGTCAGATATTTTTTTTTTAGGAATGGACTACCCAGAAGGCGCAAGGGTTGTGAATATCTCTGTTAACTTGAGAATTCATGGAGATGGGGAGCTTATCCTGCCTCCATGTGAGTGTTATTGTCAATTCATTAAAGAACCGGTTATAGAATTAGTTTCCGTCGATTTAAAAGCCTCAAAAAAAATCTCTACCCTGCAGGAACTATTCAATTTGGGAAATGATTATTTACCTCTTCTTAAAGCCGGGGTTATAGCTTCAGGGATAGTACCGCCATGCTTTGAAAATAAAGAAATAGAACTCAAAGATCTACTGTATAAATTGCTTAATAAGCCCGGGGGGATAAAGGTAGTAACCAAGGTGAACGGGATACCCAAAGGATCACGCTTTGCTGTGAGCACTACACTTATGGCGACAATTATTTCTCGACTTATGAGATTTAGCGGTCAGATTAAAAACCAGACAGGCGCCATGGAAGATGAAGAAAGGCGTATAGTTGCATCCAGGGCAATCCTTGGTGAATGGTTGGGGGGATCCGGCGGAGGCTGGCAGGATTCAGGCGGCTTATGGCCCGGGATAAAAGTGATTACAGGAAGATCAGCGCAGGCTGGAGACCCTGAATTCAATGTTAGTAGAGGTTGTCTGCTCCCTGACTACAATTTATTATCCGGAAATGAGATACGAAAAGATATTGAAAAAAAAATAATCAATTCCATCGTTTTAGTTCATGGTGGGATTTCTCAGAACGTAGGTCCTATCTTGGAGATAGTCACTGAAAAATATTTATTAAGATATGAAAAAGAATGGTGTGCTCGACTGAAGGGAAAAGGTTTATTCGATAAGATAGTTCATGCTCTTAAAATCGGAGACATGAAAGGGCTTGGCCGTTTAACCACTAAGGACTGGGAAGAAACAATACAACCGATAATTGAATGTGTAAATAATGCTTTTACAGAAAACTTGATCGATACTCTTAAGGAGGAATTCAAAGAAGATTATTGGGGATTTTTGATGTTAGGTGGGATGTCCGGAGGAGGAATGGCTTTCATCGTGAATCCTGAGATCAAGGAGATATTTGAAGTGAGAATAATTGAAATCATGCGTGAACTAAAAAAAATATATAACTCTTCTTTTCCTTTTATTATCGACCCTGTGGTATATGATTTTGAATTTAATCACCAGGGCATTACTGCTCATCTTCTAACACGTGAAAACGCCAAAATGCCGGATATCCCTCCTAATACATTTGTTAGCGAGGGAACTTATGGACTTTCCAATGAAGATATTGAAGAAGAGAAAATTAAAGAAAGATGTGATTTTGACTCTATATCACACGAACATATGAAAGCGCTATTAAAAAAAGGGGAGATTGGACTTGACAAAAATCGTCTTCCTCTGTCAACAAAATTACAAAGGATAGAAAATAATGAAATTATTCACTTTGAAAATGTAAGGAGTAATTCGAAATATTACAACTTAGGAATGGAGGCGCTCAAAAAAAATGAGATTGCCGTTATCTCACTTGCTGGTGGTCTTGGCAGTCGGTGGACTGATGGTGCCGCTGTGGTTAAAGCGATTAACCCTTTTATAAAAATAAAAGAAAAATATAGAACTTTTATTGAAATCCACATTGCAAAAAGTAGAGAAACGGGGATTTTATCAGGGCACAGGATACCCCATATTTTTACAACAAGTTTTTTGACCCATAACGCAATAACTAAGTTTTTAGAACGATTTAACTATTTTGATTATGAAAAATATATATATCTTTCACCAGCAAAAAGTATTGGACGTAGAGTTTATCCTTTGGAAAGAGACCTGAGATTTTACTGGGAAAATCACCTTCAGCAGAGGGAGGATAAAAATATGCAAAAAGTGTTGGACGAGATGCATAAAGTTTTAATTAATTGGACAAAAAAAATGGGCGAAGGAGAAGATTATTCTGAAAACAAACACATTTTAAGGTTCAATCCACCCGGGCACTGGTATGAAATCCCAAATCTTTTAAAAAACGGGACACTTGCAAAGATTCTTAAAACCAATCCACAAATAAAATATCTATTCTGTCACAACATAGATACAATGGGCGCTTTTATAGATCCCTCCCTGCTGGGAATGCATATTGCTAGTCAATCATGCTTGAACTTTGAAGTGATCCCAAAAAAAATTAAAGATCAAGGGGGTGGATTGGCAAAAATTAATGGTAAAATTGTGCTTATAGAAGGACTGGCTCTTCCAAGGGAAGAAGACGAATTTAAATTAACCTACTATAATACCCTCTCAAACTGGATAACAATTGATTCGCTGCTTGAGTTTTTTAAAATTGATAGAGAGTTAATCCTGAGAACCGAAAACAAAATGGAAAATCAAAACAAAATAGTGCAAGCAATGCAGAATATTGAAAAGAGGATGCCCACCTATGTTACCATTAAAAACGTCAGATATTTATGGGGAAACGGCCAGGAAGATGTTTACCCGGTCGCACAGTTTGAAAAATTATGGGGAGATGTAAGCAGTCTGAATGAATTAAAGGTTAGTTATGTGGCAGTCCCAAGGTTTAGAGGACAGCAATTAAAAGAACCATCACAGTTATACTCATGGATGGTTGATGGTTCTTTTGATTACATCAAAAACAAGATAAGCTTTAACAATAATTAGGCAGGAAGTTATGAACCTAAATAAAAAAGTAGCGTTGGTAAAAGGTGAAAATCGTAAAGAAAACCTGAAAAGGTGTCTTAACTTAATACAAGAAGATATGGAGCTAATAAAAAAAGCTAAGAACATCCTCGTTAAACCAAACCTGGTAGCTATTAAACCTGATTTTGCCAATACACACGTGGAATCAATTGAAGCGGTTATTGAATTTATCAGGGGGATGGTGCCCGATACTCCAATTACGGTTGGCGAATCCTCTGCTTCCGCTTTTTATAGAGGGCTTTCCACAGAAAGTGTTTTTAAGGATTTCGACTACTACCGTATTGAAAAAAAATATAGCAATGTTTCGTTAACACACTTTGATAAGAGTAATGATTTTATTCAGAGTCCCATTTTATCGATTGTAGGTGATACACAGTTAAGAATTACAAAGCGAGCCGAAGCTTATGACTACAAAATTTCCCTGTCAATTCCAAAAACACATAACTTTGCCATGGCCACTTTTGGCATTAAAAATATGGTTGGTTTGGTAATAAGACAGGACATGGCCATGATTCACGGAATGAAAGGGGGTATTGAAGTAGATGCTCCAAAAACAATTTTGGATAGGCTGCCTGCTGGCACAGTATCAAGGGCAAGAAAGCTCCTCCCCAATGGTTTAATTAATTTTTTATTCAGGCAATATCCCGCATATAGAAGAAGTGTAAAAATGATTCACAAAAATATTGCGGAACTGGCAAAAAGGGTATGGCCTGATCTCGTTGTGCTTGACGGTTTTGTGTGCATGGAAGGCGATGGTCCAGTAAACGGCACACCGGTACATTTAAAAACTGCTATCGCCTCTACTGATCCAATAAAGGCCGATGGGATAGGTGCAAGAGTTATCGGATTTAATCCTGAAGAAATAGGTTACTTGCATTATTTGCAAAAAGAAAACATGGGTGAGTTTTCACTTAAAAACCTTGTAGGCGATGATTTAAACAAGATAAAGAGAAAGTTCACTCCTCATGCTACTTTTGATATTCAGAGTCAGTGGCACAACACTTTAGCTGCACATAGTCGCGGATAATCAAATGATGACGGGGAAAGGCTGTGTGGATATTTGATTCTTCCTCCGATATCTATGAAAGGTCTTTCTCGGGAACTCCGAAAGCAGCAAGCCGGATGACGGTGTTTTTTGTTGTCGATTTAGAGTTCTATGTCGGAAGCGATCGACTATCAGCAATCAGCTCTACCTGTTTTGCTGATAGCTACATGCTTACTTCCCGGTCAGGTCATGAACCATATCCACAAGAGCGATTACATTATCGACCGGGGTTTCAGGAAGAATTCCATGACCGAGATTGAAGATATGGCCGGGGCGTCCACCTGCTCTTTTAAGAATATCTTTGACTCTTTTTTCTATCTCTACAGGATTTGAAAGGAGAACTACAGGATCCAAATTGCCCTGTACGGCTCTGTCAAAACCGATTTTTCCCCACCCCTCATCCAGGTTAATCCTCCAGTCCATGCCAATAACATCACCCCCAGCTTCCGTCATGGATTGGAGGAGTGTGGTTGTATTTGTGCCGAAATGGATTACCGGTACATTTTCCTCTTTTTTAATATTTTTTATAACTTTTTTTGAATGAGGGAGCACATATTGACGGTAATCCTCTGCGGAGAGGCAGCCAACCCAACTATCAAAAAGCTGTACTGCCTCTGCGCCGGATTTTACTTGAGCCAAAAGATAGTTTATTATTACACTTGAAATTTTATCCATAAGCCTGTTCCATCTTTCCGGTTCTTTATACATCATTTTTTTCGCGTGAATATAGTTTCTTGAGCTGCCCCCTTCAATGATGTAGCTGGCCAGGGTAAAAGGAGCTCCAGAAAAGCCTATCAAAGGAACTTTGCCATTTAGCTCCTGTTTTACTATGCGGATCGCTTCAGGTAAAAAGGAGAGATCTTCATCGGTGTTAATATGTCGTAAAGCATTTACATCTTCATTTGTCCGGATAGGGTTGTTTATCACAGGCCCTTCATTCTTTGCAAATTCCAGCTTGATTCCCATAGGCTCCAGGGGAAGCAGGATGTCCGCAAATATTATGGCCGCGTCCACTCCAATACGGTTTATGGGCTGCAAAGTAACTTCCGCAGCAAGGTCAGGAGTTTTGCACATAGTGAGAAAATCTATTTTTGACCTTATTTTTCTGTACTCCTCCATATAGCGCCCGGCTTGACGCATAAGCCATATTGGAGTAAAATCGGTCTTTTCCTTTCGGCAGGCTTTTAGAAACTGATCATTTCTAGTCATAAAAAAGTTATATGTCCCCGATCAAGTATTGTCCTTTCTAACTTGACTCGGAACCAGAATGAAAAAGAAGTGCTTCAATAGGATAACGTTGCCTTTAGCCAATTACAAATGACTAATGACCAATGATTATTTTAATGTAGCGGTTAAAGTGAAGACAGTCAAGATCAATTAATTAATTAATTTGTAGAAGAATATTTTTTGAAATCTTTTTTGAAAGTGAAGAGCAGCATGACTTTTTAAGCTTATGATGAAAGTGTTTAGCGAGCGTATTCCCCGCAACTTGCAGAGCTAAGCTTTGCTGTTGGGTTAGCTGGCGAACTTAAAATAAAATCATATTTTTCACTGAAGCTTCAATTTTTATTTGAATAAATATCCAGGTTATGCAAAAATATGAGTCCCTTAGCAACCTTAGTCTAATTCTGTTAAATTTAATAAATGGAAAAAATGAAAACCGAAGTAGAAGTTGTTAAATTGCCGATTACCAATGAATTGGGCTTTTATGAAATCAGGATGGAAAGCATCGGCGGTTTTGGGGCCAACTTGGCGGGAAAAGTCTTGGGCGAAGCAGGAATTCTTCTTATGGGTTACAACGGATCAAATTTTTCCAGCTATGGATCGGAAAAAAAAGGGTCGCCTGTTAGATCCTTCGTTCGTTTTTGCGAACCTGATGTCCAGGTAAGGTCAAACAGCCCGGTAACCGAACCCCACATGCTGGTTATTTTTCACGAAGGGATGGTCGGAATCAATCCGGTTACGCAGGGAGTCTCCCCTCAAAGTATCGTAGTTATCGCTACATCAAAATCACCTGCCGAAGCGCGGGATTATTTAAAACTTCAAGGAGGAACAATCCATTGCGTTGACGGTATTAAAATTGCCGTCGAAGAAAAAACCAGGGTTAACACAGCACTTCTGGGTGCTATGTGTAAGGCATCAGGATTTATTAATCCTGATGCCATTAAAGAGACTATTTCTTTAAACCTTGGGAAAAAATATGCCTTCCTGATTGACGCCAACTTGAAAACATTTGACAGGGGATATGCGGAAGGAGTATCCGAACATTTTGAAGATGACGGAAAATATCCATTTGTTCCTTTTAAAAGAAAGGGTCAAAATTTAGGTTACTTAAATCAGACCATAGGGGGGGCGCTTACAACCCCGGCAAACACTATTCATAAAGATTTATCTGCCAGCAGAATGGGGTGGATCCCTGTTCTCAACTTGAGTAAATGCACTTCTTGCGGTGAGTGTGATATTACCTGTCCTGACTATTGCTTTGTATGGGATAATGGCGTGGACAAAAAAGGTAAAGAGGTTCGCGTATTAAGGAGCATTCATTATAAGCATTGCAAAGGGTGCTTAAAATGTGTGGAAATTTGTAAGTTTGATGCGCTCGAATCTCGAAAAGAGTACGAAGTAGACCCAAAAATTCTCGAGGACGGTTTTAGCGAGTAAGTCAGGTGTCAGAAAAGACTATTTATTCCTGAGTCCTAATCCTTCTTCCCCAGCCAATGATTACTGATAGAGGAGAATATCATGGCAGTAAAAACTGACGAAAAAAAAGAAACAAAGGGTACTTCAATCCAAAAAGTGGATTTTAAAAGCGGTAATGAAATGGCAGCCATAGCTGCGTCTCAAGTCAATTATCATATCATGGGATATTATCCAATCACGCCGTCAACGGAAATAGCTGAGTATTTAGATGAAATGGCTGCTAATGGAAAACATAACATTGTTTTAGTCCCGGCTGATGGTGAGCATGGAGCGGCAGGTATTTGTTACGGAGCTACAACAGCGGGCGGCAGGGTCTTTAACGCAACTTCTGCTAACGGTCTGCTGTATGCTATAGAACAATTGCCTGTTCAGTCAGGTACCCGCTTCCCTATGGTTTTTAATTTGGTATGCCGCTCTGTCTCAGGGCCATTAGACATCCGTGGAGATCACAGTGATCTAATGACAACTTTGAATCTTGGATGGATTATCCTCTTAGCTAAAGATCCACAAGAAGTTTACGACATAAATATTCTGGCAGTAAAAATAGGTGAATTAGATGACGTTCGTCTACCTGTAATTGTTGCATTCGACGGTTTTTTTACGTCGCATCAAAAACGCAGAGTAAATTTTTTTGAAAGTTCGGAAACGGTACAGAAATTCATAGGGAAAAATAACCCGCCTTACACGTCGGTCGATGTTGAAAATCCTGTAACTATTGGTCCTTATATGAATGACCCGGATCAAATAAATAATAAAAAACAGCTCAGTATGGCAATGGAAGCGGCTTATGACAAGATCCAAAACGTTTTTGATGAATATAAAAAGATAAGCGGCAGGAGTTATAAGTTTTTGCAAACATACAAAACTGAAGATGCCGACGTAGTTCTTTTTATCATCAATTCAGCGGCAGACACGGCAATGGAGGTTGTGGATAAATTAAGAAAGAAAGGGGATAAAGTGGGTCTGGCTTATCCAAATGTTATTCGCCCTTTCCCTGTAAATGAAATCAGGGAGGCTTTTAAAAATACTAAAGCGATACTTGTGGCAGACAGAGCAGATTCCTATGGAGGGTGGGGCGGCAATATGACCATTGAAGTTAAAGCGGCCCTGAAGGGTGACCTAGACAATAAAACTATCGTGTTCAGTAGAATATATGGCCTTGGCGGCAAAGAGTTTTTTCCGGAAGATGCAGAAGAAATGTTCCAATTAGCTTTTGAAGCTGCAAAAAAAGGCAGTGTGAATGTGCCTTATGATTACATAGGAGTTGAACCGGGCAACCCGTCTTACGTTCCTAAAAAAGGTAAAGACCCTATCAGCCTGAAAGAATCAAGTCCCGGAGTTATCAAAGTCATTAAAGATGAAAAAACAGGTAATTTAGTAGTGAAAGGAGTTAAACAAAGAGAACTAACCGCTATGCCCCAGAGAATTGCTCCCGGCCATGGAGCGTGTCCGGGTTGCGGTATTTTTCCGAGCATAGGGACTTTTCTTAAAGGTGTGGAAGGATTTGTTGTTATGCTGTGGCACACCGGGTGTGGAATGGTTGTTACCACAGGTTACCCAAATACTTCTTTTAATGTAACTTATATTCACAACCTGTTTCAAAATGGAGCTGCTACTTTATCTGGAGTTGTAGAAATGTATCACGAGAGACAGAGAAGGGGTGAAATAGCAAAAGATCAGGATATAACTTTTATTATGGTAACCGGTGACGGCGGGCTGGATATTGGGCTGGGACCGGCATTGGGTACTGCTTTCAGAAATCATAATATGATCATTCTGGAATATGATAACGAAGGGTATATGAATACAGGAAATCAATTGTCTTTTACAACCCCTCTTGGACACACAACTTCTACATCAAATATCGGTTCCGTGGGGAAAGGCAAAAAGTTCCATCATAAAGATTCTGCACAATTGTTTGCTTCCTGCCATATTCCATACGTATTTACTGCTGTGGAGACGCAGTATAAAGACCTGATAAAAAAAGCGGCAAAAGCGGCATGGTACGCAAAACATGAAGGATTGGTTTTTGGAAAAATTTTGTCGGATTGCCCGTTGAACTGGAAACACCCGGATCATACTGGACAGGCGGTTGTTCAGGCCGCGGTGGATTGCAACTTTTTTCCACTTTATGAAGTGGAAAGAGGAATCACCACTCTTACCTATGATCCGGAAGCAAAAGGGAAAAAGGTTCCCACTGAAGACTGGCTGACATTAATGGGAAAGACAAAACATTTACTGAAACCAAAGTTTGCAAGTGTCCTTAAAGAATTTGAAATAGAAGTAGAAAGACGCTGGAAGCGAATTAAAGCTATGAGCGAGCATCCGAATTTGTAGCAGTTAACAGAATTCATTTGTCATTAAAAAATAAAATATTTCAACTTGTACTGATCCCTGTCCACTAATCCCTGACCCCTATTCGTTATGTCCATATTAAAAGTTGCCCGGTTAGGACATCCTGTTCTGAGAAAAATCACTGATAAAGTCGATATCGAAAAAATTTCTTCTAAAGAAATACAGCGTCTCATTGATGATATGATTGATACGATGCGGGAATATGAGGGTATCGGTCTTGCTGCCCCTCAGGTACATCAATCACTTCAAATATCTGCCATAGAATCCGAAAAAAATCCTCGATATCCGGGAGCCCCTGATATACCCCTTAATATTCTTATAAACCCTGAAATCGCCCGTATGTCTGAAGAAACGGTTGAGGGCTGGGAATCTTGCCTTAGTATTGATGACTTAAGAGGAAAAGTTTCCCGATCCACAGAAGTAGATGTTTTGGCTTATAACAGGGAAGGTGAAAAAATAATTTTAGATGCGAGTGGTGTTCTTGCCGTAGTCTTGCAGCACGAAATAGATCATCTCAATGGAATGGTTTATTTAGACAGGATGAAAGACTTCACAACTCTGTCCCACATGAATGAGTTTCAAAAGTACTGGGCGGAGAAATAATCGGTTTGCTGACTACAAGTTTTAAGTTACTGGTTGCCTGTTTAACACCTAGCACTTGACCTATTATGGAGAACGCACTTGATCTGGTAAATGAATCTATTATTTTTTCTTTATGCATATCTGGCTAAAGGTCTTTCCATGCTCGGGAAAAGTTAAAGTTAACTGGTCCCCTTTAAGGAAAAGGACACCGGAATTTTTTTTGCCTGCAAATGACCAGGGACAATTGCTTTCAGTAGTAACTGCAGTGAAATTATTGCCGGAAACAGAAAAAGCTGCTTTTTCTTCACAAAGGCCGGGTACGGACTGGGAAATTGAATCTTCAGTGATAATGTAGGTCACCCGTTTTTTAGAAATATCTTTTCCATTTTCAATAACAACCAGCCAGGTACCAACCAACGAAGAGTGCAAATTTATACAGCTTATAGCAAAAATAGTCAGGATTGCTGCTGTTTTTAATCTCATATTAAACTCGCAAAGCGGCAAGGCGCCGCAACCACATTCGGAAGGAAAGCCGAACTGGACGGTTCCCGAATAGATGCTGCTCACAGCATTGAGGCCAGGGATGGCAGAGCTAAGCTCAGCTTTGGCGAAATCACTATAGGGCTTCCACTCAAGTGAGCAAACAGAATATTAAAATGACTCATTGAGTTACATCAGATCGTTATGAAATGTGTTAAAATCCCCTGTACAGGCCAACCTCTCTTGCATATTGTAGAACTTCGCTGTATTCATCCGGAGTAATCCTTCGATTGATACCAGGGTGTTTGAAGGTTTGAAAGGCTGGATGATATTGTTCCATGATGTTGATATATGTATGCTGTGAAACTTCTTCTGCAATAAATTTCAATATATTTTTTGATCCAGCGCTATCATTCGGCATGACTAAGTGTCTGACCAGTAATCCCTTTACCCCAATGCCATTGTCATCCAATTCAAGATCCCCAACCTGTCGGTACATTTCTTTTAAAAGCGGTTTAGCATTTACAAAATAATTGTGAGCTGTAGTAAGATGTTTGGCGTTTTCAATATCACCAAATTTTACATCAGGCATATAAATATCGATAATACCGTCCAAAAGTTTTATCACATCCAGTGAGTCATATCCGCTGCAGTTCCAAACCAGTGGAATATTTAAACCCATCTCAAGGGCAATCGAAAGAGCTTGGACAATTTGAGTGGCGTAGTGTGTAGGTGTAACAAAATTAATATTCAAACATCCAATATCCTGAAGGTACAGCATCAGTTTGGCTAAACCTTCAGGTGTTGTTTCACTTCCGTTGTTTTGGTGGCTTATATCATGATTCTGGCAGAATGCACAGCGGAGATTGCAATTAGCAAAAAAAATGGTTCCCGATCCTCTCCTACCAACAAGGGGAGGTTCCTCTCCAAAATGAGGAAATACGCTGGAAACACTAATCTTATCACTGGCCTGACAAATCCCCTTTTCTCCTTTCAGGCGATTTACCCGGCATTCATGGGGACAAAGGGTGCAGCTATTCAGGACACTAAGAAGTTTATATATTCTTTCTTCGACCAGGCTGCTTTGATAATTGTCTATATAGGAAGGAACGCATACTTGCATAGAACGATTTAAAATTTTTTTTACTATTTTCTGTCAACCTAACACATATACTAATAATTGGCAATGGCCATTATATGCGTTATAATCGGGCTCAAAATATGAAAAAGGTATTTATAGCACTATTATCGTTATCTGCTTTTTTCGCATTAAGTTATATTATAATCGCTAAGGAAAGTAATTCAGATGAAGGTCTGAGCATTGGTGAGCGATTCCATAAAGAGACTTCTATTACGTGGTTGGGAGTTTTAGGGGATATGTTTCGCTCCAAACCCAAAGAGCCTCCACAATATAAAACCTATCCTGATGCAAAAGTAATCAAATTGCCAAAACCGAAACACAAGGGGATTATTTTAGAAGAGGCTATAAAAAAAAGACGTTCTCAAAGGAATTATTCCAATAAAGCCGTCACTCTTAACCAATTGTCCCAATTGGTCTTTGCCGCTCAGGGCGCTACAGGAAAGAGTTTTGGCACACTCCTTCGTACCGCGCCATCTGCCGGAGCCCTCTATCCTTTTGAAGTTTACCTTATAGTAAACACGGTTGATGATCTACCTGGAGGTATATACCATTATTCAGTTCAGAAACACGCTTTGGAACTGCTCAAAAGCGGTGATTTCAGAAGCAGCATAACAAAAGCAGCATTGGATCAGGATATGTTAGGTGATTCCAGTGTGGCTTTTGTTTTAACTTCCGTATTTGACCGCCTGCGTCATAAATATGGCGAAAGAGGTTACCGTTATGCGTATATGGAGGCCGGACACATCAGCCAAAACATATATCTTCAGGCAACCTCTTTAGGGTTAGGATCTGTTGCTGTCGGAGCATTTTTAGATGAGAAGATCAATAAACTCATTGGGATTGATGGTCATAACGAAGCGGCAATTTATGTTCATGCCGTGGGCGCCCTATGAAGCGTGAAGATTTCAACTATACTATAAGCATTCTTCTGATATTCTCAATTATTATCACAGGATCTCTTGGCTATATTCAGTCCGAACTGGAGCTCAGAAAGTTTTATCCCCACCGGTATTTTGCTTACACAACTCTATGCCTTGCTGCTCTGCATCTTTACTTTAATTGTGGAAAAGTATGGCAATACTTTCGTAAAAAATTAAAAAGAAAATAAATGGGAATGTTCTCAAATACTCACCGGCTTATGGATAAATTTTTGCTTTAATTTCTCTTGCGATTTTTTCTGTTATGTAGGGTACTTCTTTAATTTCATTCACTGATGCCTCTTTTATTTTTGTCACGCCACCAAAACGTTTTATTAACTGTTTTTTTCTTTTTCCGCCAATGCCCGCTACATCGTCCAGAATAGAGTGGAGTCCGCCTTTTTTCCTTAGTTTTCTATGATAGGCAACAGCAAAGCGGTGCACTTCGTCTCTTATCCTCTGAATTAAGAATTTCACAGGTGAATCAACAGGGAAAGCAACCGGGTCTTTATTTTGTAAAAACTTCTTTTTTGGGGAAGTTTTTTTGTTGATTCTCCAGGGCGGAAGCTCCTTTTGATTTCGGTCATCCTTGCCCTCAACCCTTTGAGCGGCTTTCCTTACCGAATTGTGATTGCGGTAACTTGCCTCTTTATGTTTTAAGGTATAGATTTTATCCGTTTCAAGCTTATTTCGTTTTCTTCCTTTGGCGATTGCTATAACATCTATTTTTTTAAGTAGGCTCAAATCCTCAAGTACTTTAGCCGCCGCGGTCAGATGACCTTTTCCTCCGTCAAGAATCACTAGGTGTGGAAGTTCTTTTTTCTCATCCAGCAAACGGGCATAATGGCGGAGAACAATTTGAGATGTCATACTGTAATCATCAGCGCCCTTAATTTCACGAATTTTAAAATGGCGATATCCTTTTTTAAAGGGTTCTCCATTAACAAATAGCACCGAAGCCCCAACAGCCATTGAACCAGAAATATTGGATATATCAAAGGCTTCAATCCGTTTCGGCATATTACGAAGTTCCAATAATTCTTTCAGTTCTTCCAGTATTGTCCGTCCGTGTTCTTCTTTTCGGAATGCAAAGCGGGCATTTTCTTCAGCCATTTTTACAAGGTTTTTCTTTCTTCCTTTCTCAGGGACCTGAATAAGGACTTTGTTCTTTTTTTTAGCGGAAAGCCATTGTGCAATAATCTCCTTTTCCTCTATATCCATAGACAAAAGAATTTCCTGAGGTAGTAAAGGTTCATCAGCATAGTATTGCTTTATAAAAGAAGAGATAAGTTCATCATTATCTATCCCGTCCAATTTAGCCAATTTATAGCTTTTATTTCCGGACATTTTCCCGTTTCTGATCATAAGGATTTGTACGTTTGCATTATTCCCTTCCCGGTAAAAAACAATAACATCCTGGTTTTCCATGTTTGTTGAGATGATTTTTTGATTTTTGATGACGCTTTCAACCGATTCAATCTGGTCTCTTAGTTTGGCTGCGTCTTCAAACCGAAACTCATCAGAAGCTTTCTGCATCCGCTCACTTAAATATTTCACTAACGCATCGTTTCGCCCCTTGAGAAAAAGAATTACGTCCTGAACAATTTTGTTATAATATTCCTTTGAAATTTTTCCAGCGCAAGGTGCTGTGCATCGCCTCATTTGGAAATTAAGACATGGTCTACGCTTAAAACTACCATCCAGGACATCACGGCTCTCTCGAAAGGGGAAGATTTTATGGATAAGCCTTATCGTTTCCCTGACTTCTTTAACCATGACATAAGGACCGAAATATCTAGCACCGTCTTTCTTAAGCTTACGTACAATAGATAAATAGGGAAAGTCTGTGTCGGTTGCAAGACGTATATAGGGGTAATGTTTATCATCTTTTAATAATACGTTGTAACGGGGCTGGTGTTTTTTAATAAAGTTACTTTCCAGAATCAGAGCCTCAATCTCACTGGAAGTAGTGATGAAATCAATATCCGTTACCCTTTTCATCATAATTCTGGTTCTTGGGAGGAGAGAGTCTGATTTTTGAAAATAGGATCTAACACGGCTTTTAAGGATTTTAGCTTTGCCGATATAAAGGATTTGATTGTTCTTATCCTTCATCAGATATATCCCTGGGGTGCCGGGTATTTTATTTAAAATTCTATCTTTCACCAGCATAGGTTTTTTTACCGATAATTATACAGATTATTGAAAATTTTAGCAGCGAAATATGATAATCGCAATCTATATAGCTTTATTACAAACGTGTAAAATTGTATTTTTTTTAGGCGCTGTTTATTTCTTATTTTTTGCAGCGCCTTATGCAGGGCTTAGCAAAGTTTTTGTTAGTAACTTTGGGCGATTTCCTTATTTGACTTCGGCCACTCCTGGCCTCAACCCTCCAGGCGGTTTTCCTTGCCGAATTGTGGTTTCGGCAACTTGTCCGATTTATGTATACAATATTAAATAGTATTTATAATGTATAATACTGCTTTATAGTGAGATATTTTTTTATACTTCACTTTTATACTATTACACTTTAAAAACTTGTTTTTTAAGTAAGTTTTTTTGTTCGTTCACCAGGGCGGAAGCCCTATTTGGTTATCGCCAAAGCTGAGCTTTGCTCTGTCATCTATGGCTTCAACCTTTCGAGCGGCTTTCCTTACCGAATTGTGGTAATGGCAACTTGCCGCTTTATGATTAATTATGGCGCTTGACAAGATAGTTATAAAAGGAGCAAGAGAACACAATTTAAAAAACTTGGATGTCACTATTCCTCGGGACAAGCTTGTAGTCATTACAGGTCTCAGCGGCTCGGGCAAGTCTTCCCTTGCCTTTGATATTCTATATGCAGAAGGTCAGAGGAGATATGTGGAATCACTCTCTGCATACGCACGTCAGTTTTTAGAACAGATGGATAAGCCTGATGTTGACTATATAGATGGGTTATCTCCAGCCATTTCCATCGAACAAAAAACCACGAGCAAGAATCCTCGTTCTACAGTCGGTACAGTAACAGAAATTTATGATTACCTGAGGCTTCTTTTTTCCAGAATAGGAAAAATCCATTGTTATAACTGCGGTAAAGAGATATCTTCCCAAACTGTTCAGCAGATTGTCGACCAGGTAGCGGCTCTACCTTCTGGAACAAAAATACAAATATTGTCGCCAATCGTTCGCGGCAGAAAAGGCGAGTATCGGAAAGAATTTGTTGATCTAAAAAAGAAAGGTTTCGTTCGAGTAAGGGTTGATGGGGCTATTAAAGAACTGGATGAAAAGATTATTTTAGATAAACATAAAAAACATAATATTGAGGTAGTTGTTGACAGGCTTATTATAAAAGATGGACTTGAACAAAGATTGGCGGATTCCATTGAATTGGCTTTAAAGCTGTCTGAGGGATTTATTTTCATCCAGGTAATAAATGGGGAGGAGATGATGTTCAGTGAACATTTTGCCTGTATTGATTGCCAAATCAGTTACCCCGAGCTTGCACCGCGAATGTTTTCCTTTAACAATCCGCATGGAGCATGTCGTGAATGTGACGGGTTGGGAAATAAAAGAACTATTGACCCGGATCTTGTAGTTCCGAATAATAAATTATCTCTTAGGGCAGGCGCTATAAAACCCTGGGAGAAAAAAAATTCTGTTTATTTTCATCAAATGCTTGATACCATCGCGGAGCATTATAAATTTAAGCTGTCTACCCCTTTTAGAAACTTGAAAGAAAGTGAACAGCATCTCCTGCTTTATGGTTCGGGAAAGGAGAGTATTAAGTTTTATTATGAAAAAGAAAATAGCCGCTATGATTATTACCGCCCTTTCGAAGGCGTTATTCCGAGAATGGAAAGAAGGTACAGAGAAACAGACTCTCATTATGTCAGGGAAGAGATTGAACAGTATATGAGTGTTCATACCTGTCCTGCATGTAATGGCGCCCGCCTGAGAAAAGAAGGTTTGGCAATTACAATTACTGGAAAAAGAATTATTGATGTTACTAAATTATCCATTCGTGAAGCTCTGAAATTATTTAATTCATTAAAACTTTCTTCGAGGGATTTTGCTATAGCCAGAAGAATTATGAAAGAGATAAAGGAGCGGCTTGGTTTTCTGGTAGATGTGGGGCTTGATTATTTGACGTTAGACAGACCATCGGCAACTTTATCGGGAGGAGAGGGACAGAGGATTAGACTGGCGACACAGATAGGTTCCAGCCTGATGGGAGTTCTTTACATATTAGACGAACCGAGCATTGGTTTACATCAACGGGATAATCGGAGGCTTCTGGATACTTTACTTCGTCTAAAGAATATGGGGAACACTGTTATAGTAGTAGAACATGACCGCGATACTATTCTTTCGGCGGATCATGTTATAGACCTGGGACCCGGAGCAGGAATCCATGGTGGCAAGGTGGTTGCGGAAGGTACGCCCAGAAAGATTTTGACAAATAGAAAATCCATCACCGGAAGATATCTTTCCGGCACACTCTCTATCCCAGTGCCTGAAAAAAGAAGAAATGGAAATGGTTCTTATCTTCGTATATTAAAAGCTGAACAAAATAACCTGAAACAAATTAATGTGGATATTCCCCTGGGATGTTTTACATGCGTTACAGGAGTTTCCGGTTCCGGTAAAAGTACCCTCTTAATTGATATTCTTTATAAAGCGCTTGCAAGGCATATTTATAATTCGTCAGAAAAACCTGGAAAGTTCGATAAAATTATCGGAAGCGGTTCCGTAGATAAGGTTATCGATATAGACCAGTCGCCGATTGGCAGAACACCGCGTTCGAACCCCGCTACTTATACAGGGGTTTTTACGTTAATACGGGATATTTTTTCACAGGTTCCTGAAGCACGCAGACGTGGATACAAACTGGGTAGATTTAGTTTTAATGTGAAAGGTGGACGTTGTGAAGCGTGCAGCGGCGAAGGGGCAATCAAAATTGAAATGCACTTTTTACCGGATATTTATGTTACTTGTGATGTTTGCAAAGGAAAGCGCTTCAACCGGGAAACTTTGGAAGTTCATTACAAAGGTAAAAACATTTCGGATATCCTAAACATGACTGTTGATGAAGCAATGCAGTTTTTTGAGCATATTCCTCACATAAAAAGCAAACTTTTAACTATCAGCGAGGTTGGTCTTGGTTATATCGAGCTCGGACAGGCAGCTACCACTCTTTCAGGCGGCGAAGCTCAGCGTGTTAAGCTGGCAAAAGAATTGAGTAAAAGGAGCACAGGACAAACTTTTTATATTCTTGATGAACCTACAACCGGACTTCATTTTGCAGATATACAAAACCTTTTAAATGTCCTCAACAGGTTGACCAATGCTGGGAATACGATTGTGGTTATCGAGCATAACCTGGATGTTATTAAAACAGCCGACCATATCATTGACCTGGGACCGGAAGGAGGAGACGCGGGAGGAGAAGTGGTTGCTTCTGGATCTCCAGAAATGATAGTTAAAGCAAAAAGATCTTATACAGGCAAATTCCTAAAAGAGGTTTTATGAACATGCAACGTTTTGCGATTATCTCTGACCTTCATTCAAATCTTGAAGCTGTCACCGCTGTCTTAGAAGATATAAAAAACCAGGGTGTCGAAGAAATTTATTGCCTGGGAGACGTTATAGGATATTGTCCAAATCCAAATGAAGTACTGAGTTTATCTGAAAAATTTATGTTTACCATAATTGGAAATCATGATGAGGCCGTGTTATCTGGTAAAGGATTGGAAGATTTTAATCCAATAGCGGCTCAGGCTGTTTTATGGACACGTGATGAAATATCTCATCCCACCGTCTCCCAAGAATTGTCAGACCGGAATAAACGATATTTGCAAAATATGAAAAAAATGGTAAAAAAAGAGACATTCCTCTTTGCTCACGGCTCTGCGATAAGTAACATGGAATATATCATGAGTTATTATGACGCATTGCATACCTTTAAATATATGGATCAAAACAAAATAAAAGTCTCTTTTATAGGTCATACACACAGGCCTGGTATCTTTCTTGAGGGAAGTTTTAAAATAACACCTTATGACGCTAAAGACTTTTATACTATTGAAGAAAATAAAAAAATAATTATTAATGTGGGCAGCGTTGGCCAGTCCAGAGACTATAATTATAAGGCATGTTATGTCATAGTGGATGACAACCGGTTTTATTATTGCCGCGTCGAATATGACGTGGACAAAACAATAAAAAAAATATACGGTATTAACCGGCTCAATAATTACTTGGGAGATAGATTGAAAAGTAAAGATGTAAACTACAAATCACACATGTAGTAATGTCATTCCCATACTGTTGCCCGTTATTGCCGACTTGCTCGGGAGTATATTTTTGTACCAGGATTCATACTTTAATGAGATTCATTTATGAAAAGAGCATTAGTCCTCGTTGCTCCAGGGTTTGAAGAGATTGAAACTATTACTGTCATAGATATTTTACGGCGTGCCAACATTGAAGTAGTATCGGCCGGAATAGAGCCTGGAGAAATAAAAGGCTCAAGAAAAATTAAAATAGTCCCTGATGTACAGCTAAACAAAGTTGTGAATGATGAAGATTTTGATATGATTATACTCCCCGGGGGGATGCCGGGAACAACAAATTTAAAGAAAGATAAGAGTGTTAAAAAAATAATTGAAAGAATGTATAAACAGGGTAAATATACTTCTGCTATTTGTGCCGCTCCTACAGTTTTATCAGCTATTGGATTAACAACTGGAAAAAATATTACCAGCCATCCTTCTGTAAAAAATGAGTTACAGAATGAATCATACAAAGAAGATAGGGTGGTAGTGGATGGACAAATAATTACCAGCAGAAGTCCAGGTACTGCCATGGAATTTGCCATGAAGCTTGTAGAAATTCTGGTTGGAAAAGAAATGGTGGAAGAAATTAATAAGGGGGTTATGGCCAGGCTATAAGATATTGTCCCTAGCGCGGTACAACCGCAGCCAAGTTTGAAGTGTCTAAAGTGAGATAAAGTAAAAGAACTTATCGGCAACCCTGTCCTAAGTTTATCGAAGGGCTCAGGGTGCAAGGGAGGCACTAGATACCCAGTCATGCTGAACCTACCTAAGCATAATTTTGGTTCAATAGATACTCAAGAAAAATGAAGTTATTTTATGGAGAAGATGGTTTTTGGAACAACAGATTAAATCTAAGCGCGCATATGCGGTTATTTCGGCGCTTGAAATCTCTGTTATCTATCTCTATGCCTTCTGCCTGGTGTGGTTTATCGCACCGGCTAAAAATATCTGGTTGGTGATAGGCACAGCAATATGTGCGGCAATATTTACACTAGTCAGTCATCGTTTCCATGGTGAAACTATGGCTTCAATTGGTATTCGGTTTGATAATATACGCTTATCTATAAAATACCATGCACTTTTCACAATTATTTGTCTAATTATTATTGGTAGTTGGGGCTTTATGCTTGGTTCCTTGGGATGGAATAGAGGAGCCATCATGAAATTATTTGAATATTTTTTTTGGGCTGCCTTTCAACAATTTTTCTTTCTGAGCTTTTTCACTTTACGACTGAAATGTCTGCTGCGGTTCCGGTATGAGGTGGCTCTGGTTAATGCTCTATTATTTAGTTTTATTCATGCGCCTAATCTTTTTTTAATAACAGCAACTTTTATTTCCGGTTATTTTTGGACCTATGTTTTTTATCGTTATCCGAATCTTCTTGTGAGCACATTCAGCCATGCTATTCTGGCAGTAGCATTATTGCGGGGTTTACCGGAAGCAATAAATCACGGAATGCGTATCGGACCCATCTACTATCATTAATTAGAAGATGTGCCACAACCTAAATTATTTTACCGCGGAGATCGCAAACGTCGCGTAGAAACAAAGTCAATTCTAACATCGAATATAGAAGGAGATGAGTTTATAAATGTTTTCTCCGTTAATGCATCAAGCGCCGGAGTTTTCAATCGTTCTTCCAGTATATAACGAAGAAGATAATCTCAAGACATTAGCTGATGGCATTCTAAATGCCATGACTTCTGTTACGAAATCTTATGAAGTTATCTTTGTGGACGATGGCAGTACTGATGGGAGTCAAGAAGTTTTAAAAAAAATATGTGATCAATATCCCACTTTTCGTGGCTTAGTATTTCAGGAGAATTGTGGTCAAACCGCTGCCTTTGATGCCGGCTTTAGAAACGCGAAGGGGAAAGTAATAATTACAATGGATGCAGATTTACAGTATGATCCGGGGGACATACCATCATTATTGAAGAAACTTGACGAATCTGATGCGGTCTGCGGGTATAGGGCTAATCGGGCGGATACATGGGTAAAGAGAATTTCCTCAATAATTGCCAATTATGTCCGCAACAAGTTGAGCGATGAAAGCATTCGCGATGTGGGATGCTCTTTGAAGGCGTTTAAAAAAGAATGTCTGGATAACGTAAAGTTGTTTGAAGGCATGCATCGTTTTTTTCCGACATTGATTAAAATGGAGGGCTATAAAGTTGTTGAGGTCCCTGTAAACCATTTCCCAAGAAAATACGGATATTCAAAATACAGCATTCAGAACCGCATTTTAAAATCTTTTCGAGATCTCCTGGCTGTCAGATGGATGAAAAGTAGATATTTGAATTATAAAATTATAAAACAGTTTACTCGTGAAGATTAACATTAAATCAATCCCAACATTTCTTATCGTAATTTCAGTTATCTATTTCTTGCCCGGTTTATTCTCTCCGCGGGATTTCTGGATAGAAGACGAAGCCAGGTACGCAGAAATTGTTCGCGAGATGATGATAGAGCATGAATGGTTTATTCCTCACTTAAACGGCCATTACTACCCTGACAAGCCTCCTCTTTATTTTTGGCTGGTTATTTTCTCCTCAATAGTTTTTGGCACAATATCACCCTTTACTTTTTTACTTGTTACTTTTTTCAGCACAGTAGGATGCATTGTAAGCATATACTGCCTGGGTAAATATCTCTTTGACAGCATGTCAGGATTCCTCGCTGCGATAGTTTTAACCTCAACTTTTCTATTCATCATCTCCGGCCAAATTGCCCGTATGGATATGTTGTTCGCTCTATTCATTACGTTATCCATCTTTTCTTTTTATTATGCCTTCCGTGAGAAAAACAGGAGTTATTATATCATTTTTTATTTTTTGTGCTTTCTGGCTATCTTAAGTAAAGGGCCTCTCGGTTTTATATTCACATTTCTTCCTGCAGTCCTTTTTCTGATTTACAAAAAAGAATATCTAGAACTAAAGGAATTTATTCTCAACAAGGGTTTTATTCTGCTGTTATCATTACTGATCGGTTGGGTTTTATTTTTGATTCTTGGCGGGCATTATGACTATATAAGAATTATTATTGTGGAACAACTACTTGGCCGCGCGGTTAATTCCTTTATCCATAAAGAACCGTTCTATTACTATATCCTGGTTTTCCCTTTTGTTTTTTACCCATGGATTCCCTTTCTACCTAGAGCGATGTTTCATCTTCATTCCACTCAGAGAGATGCTTTCGCACTTTTGCTAATTTGGTTTATCTCAGGATTTCTTGTTATATCGATGATTAGCGGGAAATTATTCATATACCTGTTGCCGCTTTTTCCACCCATGGCCTTAGTGATCGGAAAATTTTTTGGTGATTTTTTTCAAAAATACGATCAATATAAATATGATCTGCTAATTGAGGGAATTGTCTCCTGTGTGCTATTTGGTTTAATGTTGATTCTCTTTCCAATAGCATTAAAAGTATATTTTCCCCAAGAAATCAGTTTTTTCCTGCCGTTATTGGTGGCTTTCGTGCCTGTGTTTGGACTTGCTCTTGTTTTCACCTTAAAGAGAAACGTAAAATTCTATATTGCTCTTTCTTTTATTGGAATGTTTCTATTTTCATTTTTTTCATTTGGATATGCGGGTTCACATATAAGTAAACATTTTTCTTCCAGAGTACTTAGCGAAAAAATAACAAAACTGTCGCGGAAAGGTTTTATGGCTACAAGTTTTAATGTTACTCGGGGAATCTTTAATTTTTATGCTGACAGTTACATTAAAGAATTAACCTTTGATGAATTGCAGACCCTGTTAAGCTCTAACAAGAAATTTCAGTGTGTGCTTAAAGAACATGAGCTGAAAAGATTAAATAAGCCAATTTCTAAGATAGTTAAAGTAGTTGGCGAGTACGATTTATCATTTGAGAAGTATCTTTTAATTACAAATTAAAAGGAGGATAAAATGAATTATTTCTGGCTAACGTTAGGTTTATTTGCGCAGTTTCTTTTCTCCATGAGGTTTCTAGTGCAGTGGATAGCTTCAGAGAAACAAAAGAAAAGTGTCGTACCTATTTATTTCTGGTATCTCAGCATCGGGGGAAGCACTCTCCTTTTGTTTTATGCTATTCATAGAAAAGACCCTGTATTTATTTTAGGACAGAGCATGGGGCTGTTTATTTACTTCAGAAACTTAATGCTGATTCACTCAAAGAAAGGAGATCCATATATTTCATAAAAAATATATCTTATTTGATATATTTTCGATTTGCGTAAAATACTGTCCGGCAAAGCCAGAAACAAATTCACCTTATTCTGTCAATCCTGTTAGGTTTAATAATTTAATAGTTCCACAGTATGAAGTACAGGACGATTATAACCCGCGCGGTTTAAGACATCCATAATCTGCATCTGGCATGCTGGACACCCAGTGGCAACAACATCAGCGCCCGTATGCTTAATACTATCAGCTTTTCTCTTTCCTATTTCGAGAGAAAGATCATAATGTTTTAAATTGAAGCCTCCGGCCCCTCCACAGCACGCATCCGGATTTTCCATTTCAACAAAATCAACCCAGGGAAGCGACTTCAATATTTTTCTTGGTTCTAAATATGTATTTAGTCCCCGTTTTAAATGACAGGGATCATGGTAAGTAACTCTGATTTTCTTGTCAGAACAGATTGCTTTTTGCAATTGTTTGATAGTTGCTGAATGACCTTTGTTATCACTACCCACCATATTTTGAAGGTCTTCTGTCTCACATTTATTAACAAGTAAAAACTTATGAATGTCGATCACTTTATTTGCGAAATCGGAAAAATCACCATTGACATTTAAGAGAATTTCATATACGGACTTTAAAACTTGTCCGCACGTAGCACAATTGATAATGATATAATCCGGATTTAACTGTAATAATATCCTGAAGTTTTCTTGGGCCAACTTTAATGTTGTTTTGTGATCTCCCATATAATAAGCTGGCGCTCCACAGCATCCAAGATTTTTAGGAATAATAGTTTCAATATTATTCGCCTTCAATATGCTGATTATCTTCTGGCCCGTCTCCTGAAAAACAAAATCGGTCATGCAACCGGTAAAAAAAACTACACGCATTTTTGGTTTTTCAACTTTGATTGTTTCAGGCAATTCATCTTTCAGGTTTCGCTTTCCAAATTGAGGAAGATTTTTCTTTATTCCATTTTTTACAAAAGGCAGGAATTCCTTCAGCCAGCCTTCCGCAGGAATTCGGTTATAAAAAAGATTGCCAGCCATTCCCATTAGTTTAAATAATGGATATAAAGACCTTTCATTATTGCCAAGATATTTAAAAACTATCTTTGAAATGAAGTCCGAACCGTTCTTTTCAAAATAATCTCCCTTTGCGGCGTTAATTATTTTGACCGGGTCTATACCACGAGGACAGTTTGTTACACAGCTTAAGCAGTTTGTGCATTTGGAAATGCGATCCGCAATTCCGCTGGAAAACTTGAGGTCTCCCTCTGCTACAGCTTCCAGTAAAGCAAGCCTTCCCCTTGCCACCATGGATTCATCACCGGTAGCTATATAAGTAGGGCACTCTGGCTGGCAGATGCCGCATTTTACACATTGTGAAGCCTTATCCAGATATTTTCCCACTATAGAATCCATAATTTATATATTAACATGATCTACGCAAAGATGGGATAAAAGAAAGCGCCAAGTTGCAGCAAACACAATTCGGTAAGGAATACTGAATTGGATGGATTCCGAAGGAAAACCGCCCGAAAGGTTGATGCCTGGATGGGCGAAATCACATAGAGCTTCCACCCTGGAGTGCCATTAAAAAAATTTCTTCAAAAAACAAGTTCTTACAGAGTAATAGTATATATCGATTTTCTTCTTGAAAATAGATGATTAATTGCTATATTTTAATGCCTTGCAATCCCGCGCTTTTGAGTCAAGAATTTAACTGGTAAAAAAAGGAGGTACTATAGAATGTCTATTGATGGTTATATAGACTACAAAAGACGAGAATTTTGTCATGACATTAAATGCTCTATTCAGCTCGATTTGAATGCGCAGGAAGAAGGCTCTGGAGAGTATGAAAGAATCAGGTCTATCTGCAAAAATGACTGCAAATACACAACCTATCAGTTTCATCACTGGTTAATTGACAAGGGATACCTTATTGTCAGACCGGAATGACCGGAGAACAGTAGAAAAATTTTATATCTTCGGTCTCAGCGTACTCTGCCGTTAATAGTAGTTTTTATATTTTTAAAAAGGAGGAAACAAAATGGATTGGGGAATGAAAAACCGAATGTCAAGATTGATTCAACCGGATGGAAAATGTTTCTTCTTGCCTATTGATCATGGATATTTCCAGGGGCCGACCTCCTGTTTGGAAAAACCAGGGGAAACCATAAAACCTCTTTTGAGATATTGTGACGCCCTTTTTGTGACAAGAGGGGTAGTGCGGTCCGCAATTGATCCTGCAATAAAGAAACCTATAATTCTTAGGGTTTCTGGCGGGACAAGCATGGTGGGAAAAAATCTTGCCAATGAAGTCATAACAACTGCTATTGACGATGTCATTCGTATAAATGCTACGGCTGTGGGGATATCCATTTTTGTGGGTAGCGATTATGAGAAACAAACGCTCAATAACCTCACAAGTCTTGTCAACGAATGTGAAAAATACGGAATTCCGGTTATGGCAGTAACTGCTGTAGGGAAAGAACTTGAAAAACGCGGCGCAAGATATCTTGCCCTGGCTTGCCGAATTGCTGCCGAATTAGGAGCAAAAGTTGTAAAGACATACTGGTGCGCTGATGACTTTGAAAAAGTGACAAACGGATGCCCTGTCCCGGTTGTGATGGCAGGAGGTCCTAAATGCGAAACAGACAAAGAAGTCCTCGAGTTTGTCCATGATGGAATGCAAAAAGGGGCGATAGGGGTAAACCTGGGGAGAAATGTCTGGCAAAACCCTAATGCCTTGCCGATGATGAGAGCACTCCATGCAATAATTCACAAAAATGCTTCTGTCGGAGAAGCATTTGATCTTTTTAATTCAATAAAGAATGAAAAATTATAATTATTAAGTTTAAATTACGAGAATCTAAACTTGGATGATATCCCATGGTTTGGCAAGCCCACCATGATATATACCTGCAACCCTGAGCACTTTGATATACTCAGGGTAGGCTTTGCCTAAGGGTTGTCAATCATTTGATTTCGACCATCCTTGGCCTCAACCCTGCGGGCTGCCTTCCTTTGGAATCCGCCCAATTCGGCTTTCCTGACGAAAGTGTTTAGCAAGCGCATTTACCGTAGCTTGCTGCATGGTTAGCGAGTGAACTTAAAATAAATTCATACTCTACACTGAAGCTCTACTATGGGGAACTTCAATTGTGTTTGTGACCGAAGGCCACGCTGTGCAATTTATGATTAATAAATTCCTTTTTTTTAACAATTTTTATGAAAAAACCTCTCTTTATTATAGCAGGAACAAACAGCGGGTGTGGTAAAACCACAGTTACTTTAGGTATTATTCATTCGCTTGTAAAAAAGAAATTAAAAACTGCTGCCTTTAAAATTGGACCGGACTATATAGACCCAAGTTATCATAAAGCCATTACAGCTAAACCTGGATGCAATTTAGACTCCTGGATGATGAGCAAGGAAACTATCTGTCATTTAATTAATAAAAATATGAACCTATCAGACATAGGTGTTATAGAAGGGGTTATGGGTCTTTATGATGGCATATCAGGTAATGAATATCCTAAGGGGAGTTCGGCGCATATAGCGGAAATTTTGCAAATTCCCATAATCCTAGTAGTAAACGCAAAAGGATTAGCCCATTCAATTGTTCCTATTATTAATGGATTTAAAATGCATGGTAAAAAGCGCCCAAGGGGCCGTAACCAAATAGAGCTTCCGCCCTGGAGAGCTAACAAAAAAACTTCTCAGGGTAATAGCATAAAATTTCTTGGTGTTATCCTGAACCATGTTGGAAGCGACAGCCATTACAAGATACTTAAACAATTAATAGAGAATGACTGTAAGTTGCCATGCTTTGGCTTTATAAAAAAACTTGGTTTTAAACTTCCTGAACGGCATTTGGGACTTGTTCCATTTCAGGAATTAGACGGCAGTAGCCTTATCCTGGATGAAATCACGGAAAATATTGATATTGAGTTAATACTTAAAGAATCAGCCGAAAACTCTATAGCCCTCAAAACTTCAACTAAAAAGGGAAATAAGGTATATGACCTGGTACTTGCAGTTGCAAGAGATGATGTATTCAGTTTTTATTACGAAGACAATCTGGATGTCTTAAAAGAGCAGGGAGTACAATTGAAATTTTTCAGTCCTGTTCAAGATAAATCCTTACCTGAAAATATAGATGGAATTTATTTGGGGGGAGGATTCCCGGAAATATTCCCGAGAGAACTTTTGTCAAATAAAACTGTCATGGATGATATCAGAGTAAAATTCAAAGAAGGCATTCCTATTTACGCGGAATGCGGTGGATTAATATATATTTTCGAAACTTTGATTGATCATGATAATAACAAATATAAAATGCTTGGATTGATAAAAGGCACTGTAAAAATGGAACACAAAAAACAGGCCCTGGGATATTATGAAGCAAAATTAAATAATTTAGACTTGCCTCTGTTACGCGGACATCAATTCCATTACTCTCGTGTTATCGACGTGGATGACCCGGAAGTTCTTCCCTTGTATGAAACAAAAAAACCTTCAGAAAAGAAATGGAACGAGGAAGGATACAAAAAGAAAAACTTAATAGCAAGTTATTTACACCTTCATTTCAGAGATCAAATGGAATTTGTTCATTATTTTTTAGAGAAATGCAAATGAAAGTGTTTAGAGATCGCATTCCCCGTAGTTTGCTGGGGAGCTTCAATTTAACGCAGAGGGCGCAAAGATCGCTGAGAAAAACCTTTTTTAGACAGGAGATGCAGGATGGACTGGATTTCTTTCTCCATACTGTGTGAAAAAGAAAAAATATCCAGTAAACCTTGTTAATCCTCTCAAAGAATGTAAGTCTTTTCTCTGTATTGCAAACTTATCAAATAGTGTTATTTTGACACAATTATTGTTAGCAGATTGGGCAGCAGCCCATTTGGTTATCGGCTATCCGGTGCCAAAACCAAAATGCAATGAAGCTTTGATCCGGGTAACGATGGCTGGTATTTGTAATACCGATCTTGAAATAATAAATGGGTATATGGATTTTAAGGGTGTGCCGGGTCATGAATTTGTGGGGATTGTTGAAAAAAGTGAAGAAAAGAAATGGGAAGGGAAGAGGGTAGTAGGGGAGATCAATATAGGATGCGGCGTCTGCTCTTATTGCTTGAGCCGGATGAAAAATCACTGTCCCAACCGGTCGGTTCTTGGCATTCTGAAAAAAGACGGTGCTTTTGCCGATTATATTACTCTCCCTGTCAGGAACCTTCATGCAATTCCTGACTCGGTTTCAAATGAAGAAGCTGTCTTTATGGAGCCTATTGCCGCGTCATTTCAAATTTGTCATCAGATAAAGATAAAACCCAGCGATAAAATTTGTGTCCTTGGCGATGGGAAACTAGGCATTCTTGCCGGACAGGTGCTTTTTTTAACAGGATGCAACCTAACCGTTATCGGACATCACGAAGAAAAACTCTCCATTTTAAGTCAAATAGGGATTCATACAAGTTTAAATGAAGATATAAATGGTAAATTTGATGTAGTAGTAGACTGCACCGGTTCGCCATCCGGTCTTAAAAAATCCCTGGCTCTTGCAAAGCCTAAAGGGAAAGTTATTCTCAAAACCACTCTGGAAAAGAGAGAACCAGTAAACTTGAACGCAGTGGTAATTAATGAAATAGATCTGATCGGATCACGATGCGGTCCTTTTGCTCCTGCTACCAGAGCGCTTCAAAAAAAGCTAATTGATACCAAGCCTTTAATCAGCAAAACTTATTATTTAGATGAAGGGATGGAAGCGTTTAAATATGCCTCTCAAAGAGGAGTTTTGAAGGTTATTTTAAAGATAAAATAAGTCCTCTCTTTAGCAACGAGTTACACTAATCCACCAATTTAAAAACTGTAGACAAATCTCTCTTAAATTATTATATTTTTTTATGATGGTTTCTTCTTCAAGACAGCTACTGCTAGCAAAAGCCAGGATGTAATAAATGAAAGACCGCCAATAGGAGTAAGAACTCCGAACCAGTGAACTCCGCTCAAGGCAAAAACATATAAACTTAAAGAAAACAAAACAATTCCTGTAACCATTAACCAACCTGAGAGCTTTACAAGGCGAGAAGAAGTGACTAAAGTTGACACAAAGGCTACAGCAAACAACCCAATAGAATGAAATAAATGGTATAAAGTTCCTGTCTTGAATGTTGCCAGCAGTTTAGCTGTTAATGCAGCTTTTAAAGAGTGAGCAGCAACTGCACCCAGTATTACAGCAAGCGCTGCATTGATACCACCAAGAATGATAAAGATTTTTGTTTCCTTTTGCATTGTGCTCAAAAATCACTAATCAAAAAGCGACCCCAGCTCCCGACTAAGTGCTAAAGGCTGATCGTTGTACATATCATACAGTAAAGAGGAGTCTAGACCCGTTTTTAAAGCCAACAGAAGGTTTGACCCCTTTTATTTATTCTATATTTTAGACTCTGTCATTAAGAAAAAGATTTATTTGAATCGTTTTTATATCCTGAATGTCTAATGTATAATTTAAACAAATAAATGGAGGTGGGTAAAACTATGAGCGGACATCCACAGGGCATACCAAGTGGGCATGGGAAAGATAATTTTGATGTAACTGATTTAAGAGAAAAGGGGGCTTTAAAAAATGGTGAGCGGCAGGTACTGGACAGACGTCTTTTTATGCAATTACTGGTCTTTGGTGATGTAAAGGACAGTGAAAATATGATTAAAGAACTGGAGAAGGATAATATTACTGGTGCGCTTTATAACGATATTAACGATCCTCATGGAGTTGGTCTTCTTACTATTAGTGAAGACCCTCAGTTTTTTGTAACAAAGTTAAGGGAATTCCTTGATAAAGAAATTTTTTCTTCTATCAGGCTCAAGTCTGAATATACAATGACAGGGAGGAATTATGCTCTTGGCCATGAAGAAAACCTTAAAGACTGGTTGCTTGACAGGCCAAAACGAGTGACTACCGACCCCGAATGGCCCTGGGCTGTGTGGTATCCGTTGCGACGTAAGGGAGCCTTTTCATTGCTCTCTCAAAAAGAACAAATGCAGATTCTAAGAGAACACGGGATGATAGGCCATGAGTTCGGAAAAGCCGACTTTGCTCGTGATATCCGACTCTCCTGCACAGGCATCGATAAAAATGATAATGATTTTGTAATTGGCCTGTTGGGAAAAAAACTGTACCCTCTATCAGCCCTTGTGCAGGCCATGCGAAAAACAAAACAGACTTCTACTTTTATAGAAAAAATGGGTCCATTTTTTATAGGATACGCAATATGGCAGAATTCAGGTTCTTAACACTTTCAAATTAAAAAGATCTGAACCACGACCCCCCGTCAACTGGTTACTGCTTCATAGATAGTTGATTTATTGATATAGAGACGTGTGTAATGCTGACCGCTAGGTATTGACGTTTGATAGCTGTACTTATTATACAGTCAAGGGGAGACTTGGCCCCTTTTTTCAGCCTTTAAATGGGTGACCTCTTAGCACAGCTGATCAATTACAATTGGTAACTTCGTAAAAGCAACGTTTGCTATCGAGAAAAAGTTGTGTTCCTTTATGGGTAAAATTATAACGAGTCGTACTCCTATCGTTATATACAAGAAGTAACGATCCCTTGATGAAGTGAGTTTTTGGAAGTGCCTAACTGTTAATTGACCATTGTTATTTTATCCCTTCTGTTCATAACTTCTGCAGCCATAATATATAATACTAAGGCAATGAACAGGACTGCATGAAATCCCCATGCTAAAGCAAGAATAATCGCAAGGACAGAGCTTAATACTGAAGAACACCCATTCGCGCACCAGGCCCAGGGAATGGAAGCAGGTGAAAAAGATTCAAGCTTTATAATCCCCATAGGAAAGGGCATCCCCATAAAAAATCCAAATGGAAAAATAAATATTACAGCCAACACCAGCCTTATTATTAAAGGAAAGAATAAAATCTTATCCCAGAGGGTTGATAAGAGATAAAAGAGAAGAACCATGCCGCAAAGTATATATATAATTTTCCTTATGCCAAGCATGTTTATTGGTTTGTATTTTCCGGAAACAAAACTTCCAATACCGGCTGATATCAGGAAGGAAAATATCACTGTGGCAAAGGCATAAACAGGATGATCTAAAAGTAAAATAAATTTTTGTATTATGACAATCTCTATCATCATGAAACCTGATCCGATGAAGAAAAAATATGTTAAATAACTTCCTAAACCTTCAGGGAAATATGGGAGAAGGGATTTAGTCCCGCGTGAAAAAAATGCCGGCAACAAAATGAAAACTATACTGGCAAAAAGCGCCTGAACAAAAACAATTGGAACAAGGTATCCACCCTCAATGATGGGTAGCCATTTGTCTCCCATGCTTTTATAAAGATCGTTAAGCCTGTCCCATTTAAAGAAATGATGGAAGTATGGCTTATTATCCGTAACCGAGCTGACATCAAACAGGTAATTTCCTAAAAAATCATTCAGGCTGTCTTTGTTTAAAATATTTGTGATTAATTCATGATAAATCGGTTTATCAAAAATATTGAATTGATTTAGTTCTCTTTCAGTAATTCCGTTATAATAGACAGAGTCAAACCATAATGAACTGCAAAATTCCTGTAGCCGTTCAATCTCCGCTGAATGGAATTCATTCTTTTTTATTAAAAATGTAATCGTTCCCCAGGTCCTGAATATAAAAAAATGTTTTTGCGGATTTAGCGTTCCCATTTTTTCTAATGCTGAATAGAGAATATTTAACAGCCTCAGTTCCGAGCGCGGAGGAGGGTGAAGAAAGACGGTAATACTTAAAAGACCCTCTGCGGATAAATGACTGTATAACTCTTCAAAGGCTTCTTCTGTATAGCGGTAATCTTCATTAAGACCCTGAACAACCGTGGAAGCCGGTGCAAATATATTTGAAGGGGAGATTTGTATTAAATTATATTTATCGCTTTTCCCTTTTAAAAGGTTTCTCCCTTCACCAATTTCCACAGTTACTTCTTTTTTAGAATAAATATTGCCTGAAAAACTATCGTAATCGTTTTTAATTAAATCGTAAATTAACCGGTTTCTTTCTATGACAGTTATATCAGTTTTGCCGTGGTACAATGCCGACAAAACGTCAAGACCACCTCCCGGGTCCAATACTAAAACCTTTTTAATGTCCTTCTTCGTAAAGTAAGACGCGGAAGTGGGAAGGAAATCAATAAAACCGAGTTTCTCACGATTGTCAGGATAATTTGTAATTGCTGTTAAGTTGCCGCCGTCAATTGAAAAACCTATCTGATCGGGTAAGGATTCAAGATATTTCAGGCTTAGTCCGGGAGCGAATCTGATAGCAGGGCTTTCCACCACATCCAATCTGGAATAAGAATTCCATCTGCTTTTAATGAGATGAGCGTCGGGAAATTGTAAAGCTACTTTTAATCCTTTATAGGGAGATATTCGAACATTCAAGAAATCCGGTTGGATGTAAAGTAATGCCGATAAAAATATTAAAAGGGCTAAGACTCCTTTTTTAACTTTCCCTTTGTTGGAAAGCTGATAAAAAATAGTTCCCACCAATCCGATTAAAGATGCGAAAAGTACGGCGCCGCTTTCACTAAAAAAAGAAAAAGCAAAAAGGGCAATAACTGAGCCGGATGCCGCTCCGATTAGATCAAAAAAATAAAGGGTATGTGATTCTGTTGAAATGTTAGATAAAGCCATAGAAATGATAAGTCCAGCAAAGAAAAATGGGATGGAATAAAACAAATAATAAAAGAAGATGTAATAGAGTTGGTGGATATCCCATGAAATTTTAACGGGATCAAAAGGAATCCGGTTTGAAACAGCGTAAAAAAAAGGAATAGACAAGGAAAATAAAAGGGAGAGATAAAAAAGATATTTGGAAATATCCTCTTTGTTAATTCGAGGAATTAACATTAAAAAAGAACCGCTTGCCCCGTACCCTAAGAGAGCAATGCTGACAACCATAAACGCAAAATGATACCAGAGAGAAACGGAAAAAATTCTTATCAGAGATATTTCGAAGATCAGTGCCGCGCAGGAGGTAAAAAAAATACCGATAAAAATAAAGTTGGAGGATTTTTGTGACATATAAAATTTTACCGCGGAGATAATATTTTATGGGTCAGGGCTTAGCTTCAAAAACATATCCTGTTTATCCTATCAGAAGAGCTTTTGATTTAGACCCTCCATGGCCTCAACCCTTTGGGTTGCTTTCCGTTGGATTCCGTCTAATTCGGCTTTCCTTGGCGAATTGTGGTCATTTTCTTCGTGAGCTTCGAGGTAATAAAAATCTTATTTTACAATTTCCGTTCCCACACCTTTTTTAGTAAAAATCTCTAATAGCACAGCGTGTCTGAGTCTACCGTCTATTATATGAGTTTTTTTGACTCCTTTTGAGAGAGCTTTAATGCAGCTCTCTACTTTAGGCTGCATTCCATCAGAAATGGTTTTGTTTTTTATCAATTTTTGAGCATCTTTTTTATTAAGCGTACTGATTAGGTTCCCGGTTTTGTTCTTTATCCCTGCTATATTGGTCAACAGGATTAACTTTTCTGCTTTAAGAGCAGCCGCAACATGACTGGCAACAAAGTCCGCGTTAATATTCAGGGTTTCTCCCTTTTTACTCATGCCTACAGGGGCGATAACAGGAATACGGTTCTTTTCCAGCAGCGATGATATAACAGAGTGATTCACAGAAGTAATTTCTCCGACATGACCCAAATCGATGATTTCAGGTCGGTTCGTTTCAGGAGTGATACTTTTAAATTTGTGTTTCTTTGCCTGAATCATCTCACTTTCTTTACCGCTTAATCCAGCCGCTTTTCCCCCGTGTTTATTGATGAGCGATACAATTTCCTTATTTACTTTTCCAGCCAGGACCTTTTCGATAATACCCATACTTTCGGCACAAGTAACCCTAAGTCCATTAACAAACTTTGATTTTATCCCCATTTTCCTCAATGTTTTTCCTATCTGTGGGCCGCCGCCGTGAACAATGACCGGGAATATCCCAATATACTTCATCAATACGATATCGAGAGCAAAGTTATCTTTCAGAGTCTTATTGATCATTGCATTGCCGCCGTATTTAATAACAATGATTTTTTTATAAAAAGTTTTTATATATGGCAGTGACTCTAAAAGAACATCTGCTTTTTTTATTAGTTTTTCCATTATCTATATAATATAAAAAAAGGTTTTTTGCTGAGCCCTGACCCCCAATCCCTGAAAGCTGAATTAACATTTAGCCACAGAACATCGCGGAATTCCACAGATATTTTGTTTTAGTAATGTTTTTGTACTAGAAAGAATAGAGATGGCTAGAAAGAAAAATCAAGAAGGTTCAGAGAAAACAACCCTAATGAATATAAAGAATCAAAATTAAAATATTTAAAGCTTGATGTAGGAGATACTTAATCCCCCATTTCCCATATAAAGTTGTATTTTTTTCCTACTAATTATTGTATTATACGAACCTTGAATTTCATGGATCCAAAATAACAAGCAATGCAAGTTTACTTGCCTACCGGTAAATAGTATGTGGCGAGATTGAATGGGGAATATAAATTAATTGATCGATTCATTTAAAAATTTAGGTTTATCTGAAAACACCTTGAAAGTCCTAAAACAAAGGGGCTTTGAAGAGCCTACTCCTATCCAGCAAAAAACGATACCAGCGGTCCTAAAGGGGTCTAAAGATATCGTCGGACAGGCCCAGACAGGAACAGGCAAGACCGCAGCTTTTGGCCTGCCTATTATTGAGCTTCTTCAGGAGAGACTTGGAGTGGTACAGACCCTTGTCCTTACTCCCACTAGGGAATTGGCCATCCAGGTGGCGGAGGAAATTAATTCTCTGAAAGGAAAAAAAAGATTGAGCATCGTTCCTATTTACGGTGGACAATCTTTTGATCTTCAACTAAGAAGTTTGAAAAAAGGGGTCGATATTGTTGTGGGAACTCCGGGCAGGATATTGGATCATTTACGGCGACGCACTTTGAGGTTGGATAAAATATCTTTTCTGGTTTTGGATGAAGCTGACGAAATGCTCAATATGGGGTTTCTAGAAGATGTGACAGAAATAATGAAAAGCGCAGGACTTAATAGGCGAACCCTTCTGTTTTCAGCCACTATGCCCCAGGAAATAAGGCACATCTCTAAAAAATATATGGGGGAGCATGATGTCCTGAAGGTAAGCAAGGGGCAACTTACCATAAGGCAAACGGACCAGATCTATTTTGAGGTTTCCCCCTCGGATAAGTTCGAGGCCCTATGCAGAATTATAGACATTGAAGAAGAGTTTTATGGCCTTGTCTTTTGCAGGACAAAAATTGACACCGATACGATAGCCAACCATCTGGGAGAACGCGGCTATGACGCGGACGCTTTGCATGGAGATCTGTCGCAGGGACAGAGGGAAAAGATATTGAACAAGTTCAAAAAACGTCTTATTAATATTCTGGTAGCTACCGACGTAGCAGCAAGGGGATTAGACGTGCAGGATCTTACCCATGTCATCAACTTTTCTCTTCCCCAGGACCCGGAGTCGTATATTCATAGGATAGGGCGAACGGGCAGGGCGGGGAAAGAGGGGAATGCCATTACCTTTATAACGCCAGAAGAATATAGGAAACTGCAATTTATAAAAAGAGGGGCTAAAACGGATATCCGCAAAGCAAAATTGCCCAGGGTCAAAGACGTCATTAAAACAAAAAAAACAAGAATTAGAACAGACCTTGAGGGAATTGTGAAAAAAGAGCTCAGGCTTGAATTCCTAGAAATGTCTAAAGAGCTTCTAAAAGATATAAAGCCGGAAAATATGGTGGCGGCCCTCCTTCAGTATTCCTTTCAGGATGTACTGGATGAAAGGAGTTATACGGAAATAGCGGATGCCGTTGTTGATAAAAAAGGGAAAACACGCCTTTTTATGAAACAGGGAAAACGTGACGGATTGACCCGTAAAAAGATGATAGATTTTGTTAGGGATAAATGCGGAGTAAAAAGCGGGAATGTCCGGGATATTCAGATCCTGGACAAGTTTTCTTTTTTAACCCTTTCTTTTCATGATGCAGAGATTTTATTGTCTCATTTCAAAAAACGGAAAAGTGGCCAAGGCACGCTTTTTTCAAAGGTCAGGAAAACCCGAAAGTAGAAATATGAGTTCTTTAATAAATCCGTATATTTTTATTCTGCAATAATATAAATATTTTCTGTCTATCTCTCTGTTTTTTCTTGCTACATGTGCGAAAGAACTGGTTGGGGTTAATGTTAAGGGGAATTTTTGGAGAGTGTCCTTTCAGGACGGGGTGTGTTAAAAAAATATTTTTAAGTAATATATAGAGAGAATTTACGAAGACAGGATGTTAATTTTATGAGCGAAATATCCTCCACCAAAACCATTGTCTATATTGACAACCGCCACACCGGTCGCGCAACTGTTCAGCATGGTTAAAAGAGCTGCAACACCTTGAAAGCTGGCTCCGTATCCAATACTTGTTGGAACAGCTACAACAGGCTTTTCCACTAGGCCTCCTACCACACTGGCTAAAGCACCGTCCATACCGGCTACGACAACTATAACATTTGCTGCAAACAAAGATTCTTTTTTATCAAGAATTCTATGAATACCGGCCACTCCTACATCATAGATTTTTTCCACATTACTACCAAGCGTCTCAGCGGTAACAACCGCTTCTTCGGCTACAGGAATGTCGGAGGTTCCAGCGGATAAGACTAAAGCCTTGCCTTTCTTTTGTTTCTTTTTTTTTGTTGGGACTACAATTGCGCGCGCAAGTTCATTATATTGAGCCCGTGAGTTTATCTTTTTAATTCTTTTATAAATTTCCTTGTTGCCTCTCGTGGCCAGCAGGGTATCTCCTGCAGCTAAAATCTTTTTAGCAATAGATGTAATTTGCGGTATGGATTTTCCTTCACAGTATATGACTTCCGGAAAACCTTTTCTTAAATTCCGGTGATGATCAATCCGGGCAAATCCCAAGTCTTCATAAGGAAGCATTTTTAATTGCTCTAATGCCTTTTCAGGAGTGATCTTTCCTTTATGGAGACCGTTTAGTAGTTTTTTCAGAGAATCTTCGTTCAATCTTTCTCCTAATAAATATTTTAGATTATCAGGTATATTATATTAGAATATAGCTGTAAACCAAAATGCAAATTATGGTTGCTCAATATCACATGGCAAGAGATAGAATTATGAAATTTAAAGTGTGTGAAAAAGAAAAGGATGTTCGGGTAGATCTTTTTTTATCACAAAAAAATATCGGGTTTTCAAGATCCCAGATTAAAAAAATTATAGATGATGGGTTTGTCCTTTCCGGAACGCATTCTCTGAAAGCGAAATACAGGGTCAAGAATGGAGAGCATATTAAAGTTATTATGCCGCCTACAAGAAAGCTGAATGTGGAAGCGGAGAATATTCCTCTTGATGTTGTTTATGAAGACGCGTCTGTAATTGTAATTAACAAGCCTCATGGAATGGTGGTGCATCCTGCCGCTGGGAATTTTTCTGGAACTATGGTCAACGCGCTTCTTTATCACTGCAAAGATCTTTCCGGTATAGGAGGAGTGGAAAGACCGGGAATTGTTCATCGTTTAGACAAAGACACTTCAGGGCTTTTAATGGTGGCAAAAGATGACCGTAGCCATCAGATGCTTACTAAACAATTGCAGGAAAGAACTATTTTAAGGAAATATATTGCTATTGTAGATGGAATGATGAATGAAAATTTCGGGACTATTGATAAAGAAATAGGGCGACACACAAAAGATCGAAAAAAAATGTCTACAGTTACAAAGAAGGGGAGGGAGTCTGTTTCTAAATTTAAAGTGTTACAGAGATTTTCTAAAGCAAGCCTGATAGAAGTAATTTTAAAAACTGGTAGAACCCATCAAATTCGAGTTCACTTATCTTCAATCGGCTATCCTGTATTAGGAGATAAAGTATATGGAGGAAGAAAGATTCGTTCAGCAGGACCTATTATCAAACGACAGGCTTTGCATGCCGCTCTTTTGGGATTCCATCATCCGAAAACAGATAAGTATCTTGAGTTTGATTCAGAGTTGCCTGATGATATGCAGGAAGCAATTAATAATTTAAAAAAACATTATTAAACCATTGTATTTTTTGACTGGATGGAGAGGATAGACCGGATATTTTATCTTGCTCGTCCTGTTATCCTGTCTAAAATTTTTTTAGCTTTATTTAAATAAAATAGAATGCAACAAATTGTAATTCAAGGTGGGAAGTCTTTAAAAGGGAAAGTTAGAATAAGCGGATCAAAAAATGCCGCTCTGCCTATCCTTGCAGCTACGATTTTAACCGACAAAAAAAATATTATTCGCAATGTTCCCAAGTTAAGAGATATAGACACCTTCTGTCGCCTTCTTACCTCATTAGGAACAAAGATTAAAAAAGAGACCAATAAGAAGGTATCAGCTGATTGTTCTAACATCAGCAACCTAGAAGCGCCTTATGATCTTGTAAAAACAATGAGGGCTTCGTTCCTGGTGATGGGACCACTATTAGCGCGCTTTGGGGAAGCAAAAGTGTCTTTGCCGGGGGGGTGCGCCATAGGAGCTAGGCCTATAAATTTGCACCTGAAGGGGTTTCAATCGATGGGCGCAAAAATCAAGATTAAGGACGGGTATGTTCTCGCAAAAGCAAAACATTTGAAAGGTGCAAAAATATATTTTGATCAACCAACTGTTACAGGGACTGAAAACCTGATGTTGGCTGCTGTTCTTGCTAAAGGAACATCCTTAATAGAAAATGCCGCAAAAGAACCGGAAGTAGTTGACCTGGCAAAAGTTTTGATTAAAATGGGCGCTAACATAAAAGGAGCAGGAACGGATACTATTAAAATTGTTGGCGTGGCTCACTTAAAAGGATTTGATCATAATATTATTCCCGATCGTATTGAAACAGGCACTTTTATGATTGCAGCTGCTCTGACAAATGGTGAAATAAAAATACTAAACTGTATACCTGGAAACGTAAAAGCGCTCATCGTAAAGCTTCAATCCGCGGGTGTAGAAATTACTACAAAAGACAACTCCTTGTTTGTAAAAGGAAAGCATTCTATTAAGCCTGTAAACCTTGTAACATCACCGTACCCTGGGTTTCCAACTGACATGCAGGCCCAGTTTATGGTATTAATGACTATGGCAAAGGGCACCAGCATTATTTCAGAAACTATTTTTGAAAACCGCTTTATGCATATTGCGGAATTAAAGAGAATGGGTGCTGATATCAGTATAGAAGGCCATACTGCTATGGTAAAAGGGGCGAAAAAGCTTTCAGGCGCGCCCGTTATGGCAACAGACCTGCGTGCTAGCGCCTGTCTTATTTTAGCCGGCCTTGCAGCAAAAGGGAAAACCACTATTTCAAGGGTATATCACTTAGATCGCGGATATGAAAAAATAGAAGAAAAATTCTCTGCCTTAGGGGCTTCCATAAAAAGAATAAGTAACCACTGATTACACTGATGGCACTGATTTAAATTTTCAGCGAAATCTGTGGTTTCGGAATATTTTACATGAAAATTATTTCTCAAACAGATAAAAATTTTGATCAAATTATCAAATCTACCTTAAAAAATAGATGTGGAGAAATTGATAATAAAGCAGAGGGAGTAGTGAAGAAAATTATTTCTGCAGTAAAACAGAAAGGAGATTCAGCCTTATTTGAATTTACATACAAATTTGATCGTATAAATTTAAATTACCGGAATATTCAAATACCTGTTAAAGAAATAAAATCCGCTTTCAATAAAGTCCCAAAAAAAAATATAAATGCACTGAAAAAGGCGGCTTCTCGAATTAAAAAATTTCACCGTCTTCAAAAAGAAAAATCCTGGAAAATTAAGGAAACAACAGGAACGGTTCTTGGTCAAATAATTAAACCAATATGCACAATGGGACTCTACGTCCCTGGAGGAAAAGCTGCTTACCCGTCATCAGTTTTAATGAATGCAGTCCCCGCAAAAATAGCAGGAGTCAAAAAACTAGTTCTATGTACACCAACTCCACGTGGCGCAATAAACCCATATGTATTAATTGCGGCAGATATTGCCGGTGTAGATGAAATATACAGAATAGGGGGAGCTCAAGCAGTTGCCGCAATGGCGTATGGTACAGAGTCTATTCCAAAAGTAGATAAAATTGTCGGACCTGGAAATATTTATGTAGCTGCAGCAAAAAAACTCGTTTTCGGTATTGTGGATATTGACATGATAGCCGGTCCCAGTGAAATTTTTATTATTGCCGATGATTCGGGAAATCCAGAATTTATTGCTGCCGACTTGCTTTCTCAGGCAGAGCACGATGAACAAGCTATTCCTATATTGATAACCACTTCCAGACAACTTGCTAATAAGGTCATATCAGAGTTGAAATCTCAAGCAAAAAGGTCTGCTCGATCTCAAATTATAAAAAATTCTCTGAGCAAAAATTGTAAAATATTTTTTGTAAAAAATTTAAAGGATGCAGCCAGAATATCCAATTCTTTTGCTCCGGAACACCTGGAATTAGCAGTAAAATATCCAAATCGTCTCTTGAAGTTAATTGATAGTGCCGGCGCTGTTTTCTTAGGGCATTTTACTCCTGAAGCAATAGGCGATTACGCAGCAGGCCCTAACCATGTTCTTCCCACAGGCGGTACAGCACGATTTTTTTCACCATTAGGTGTTTATGATTTTTATAAGCGGACCAGTTTAATTTCATGCAATAAAGCCGGACTAAAAAACCTTGCCGAACCTGTGATGAACATTGCTGAGATAGAAGGCTTTCATGCTCACGCCGAAGCTGTTAGAATTCGAGTTAAGGGGAAGAAAAAACTTTGATTTAGGTCAATGGATAAGGGTTATGGATTAAAAGTCACTCTTTCTTGATCCTTGTGCCCTTACCCTCGATCCATAAAGCGGAGAGGTTCCGCAACCAAAACAAGAATGAGCTGCACAATAGGTTGAGGGCAGGGATGGCCGAAATCAAATGGAACTTCCGCTCCGGTGTGCACGTAAAATAATCTTGTACAAAAAAAACAAGCTTTTACATAGTAATAGTATAAAAACTTTGTTGTATTTATTCGTGCAACTACTCTGCATTGTGTCTATTTATAAAATTATGGGTTGTAGAGCAGAGTATTTTGTGGTAGTTTATCAGCTCAATTGACCTTAAAAAATGCGATTTATAAAGCTATAATTAGTCTGATCCCACCAGGAATTGAATATTATCCTTTTTAAAAGACAAACTTCTGCTGAAATATATAATCTGCTATGAATAGTTCAGTTAATATGGAAAAGTTGGTTTCGCTCTGTAAACGTCGAGGTTTTATCTTTCAGAGTAGTGAAATATACGGCGGTTTGAATAGTTGCTGGGATTATGGATTCCTCGGAGTAGAACTTAAGAAAAATGTAAAAGAAGCGTGGTGGAAATCTGTAGTCCAGATGCGATCGGATGTTGTAGGCATAGATTCCAGCATTTTAATGCACCCGGATGTATGGAAGGCGTCCGGACATCTTGATTGTTTTTCTGACCCTATGGTGGATTGCAAAGTATGCAAGCACAGGTTTAGAGCGGATGATCTCAACTCCGACAAATGTCCTGAGTGTGGAGGGGAACTCACGGATGTCAGACAATTCAATCTCATGTTTAAAACATTTATGGGCACGGTTGAAGATCAACAGGCAACCGTCTATCTCAGACCTGAAACCGCTCAGGGAATTTTCACGAACTTTAAAAATATTCAAACCACGTCACGATCAAAAATCCCATTTGGAATTGCTCAGATTGGAAAGGCCTTTAGAAACGAAATTACACCCGGGAACTTTACTTTTCGAACAAGAGAATTTGAACAAATGGAGATCGAATTTTTTGTTAAACCGGGTGAAGACATGGAATGGTTTGAGCATTGGAAGAAGGAGCGCTTTAACTGGTATCTAAAGTACGGGATTAAAAAAGAAAATATACGTTTCAGAGAACATGAAAAGAATGAGCTGGCTCATTATGCTAAAGCCTGTGTTGATGTGGATTACAATTTTCCTTTTGGATGGTCTGAACTGGAAGGAGTGGCAAACCGCACAGACTATGACCTCAAAAAGCATATTGAAAAGACTGGGAAAGACCTTCTCTATTTTGATGAAGGAACAAAAGAAAAATACGTCCCCTACGTCATTGAACCGTCCGCTGGTGTTGACCGCTCTACCTTAGCCTTTCTGGTGGATTCCTATGAAGAAGAGGAGGATAGGATACTCCTCAGGCTCGACCCAAGATTAGCTCCTTTTAAAGCAGCTATTTTTCCTCTGGTAAAAAAAGATGGATTATCTGAAATATCTAGAGATATTGAGGGAAAGCTAAAGAAATACTTTAATGTTTTTTATGATGAGAAAAGCTCTATCGGTAGAAGGTATCGCCGGCAGGATGAAATAGGCACTCCGTTCGGAATCACCGTGGATTATCAGACAAAAGATGACAGTACGGTAACGTTACGGGAGAGAGACTCTATGGAGCAAGAGCGAATTTCAATAGAGCAATTAGCAAGCGCCATTGAAAGAAAAATCTATGGATGAAGCTTATTGTCTTGGATAATCTAAGTTCCTTTCACATATTTATCCCATAAAACTATGTAATAGTACTTTTTTTTAGGAGTGTAAATGAGTTTTAAGAAATACGTTTATTTTTTTGGCTCTGGCAAGGCTGACGGTAAAGCCAATATGAAAAACCTCCTGGGAGGGAAGGGCGCCAACATCGCGGAAATGACAAACCTGGGAATGGCTGTCCCAGCTGGATTTACCATTAGCACTGATGCCTGTATGGCATATTATGATAACGATAAGAAATATCCTCCGGGCCTATGGGATGAACTTCAAAAGAACCTCTTAAAACTGGAAGATACCATGAGCATGAAGTTTGGCGATTCGAATGATCCATTACTGCTCTCTGTACGGTCAGGAGCACGGGTTTCTATGCCTGGCATGATGGATACTGTTTTAAATTTAGGCTTAAACGATAGGACTGTGAAGGCACTCGCAGCAAAGAGCAATAATGACAGATTTGCATACGACTCTTATCGCCGTTTCATTATGATGTTTGGTGATGTGGTCCTGGAAATAAAACGTGAGAATTTTGAGGACCTTTTGAAAAAGAAAAAAGAAGAAAAGAAGGTTAAGTCTGATAATCACCTCTCAGCAGATGATTTAAAGGAATTAGTTGATCGATATAAAGCAATAGTAAAGAATAAAAAAGGTTTTGATTTTCCGGAAGATCCTCAGGAACAACTGAAAATGGCAATTAATGCGGTTTTTGATTCTTGGAATAATAAAAGAGCTATAACTTACCGCAAGCTGAATGGCATATCAGGTGACTGGGGAACAGCCGTCAATGTTCAATCTATGGTCTTTGGCAATATGGGAGATACTTCCGCAACAGGCGTTGCATTCACACGGGATCCAAGCACCGGGGAGAAAAAGTTCTGTGGCGAGTATCTTATTAATGCACAGGGAGAAGATGTTGTTGCAGGCATCAGGACAGGCAAACCTATACTGGACCTTAAAAAAGAAATGCCGGAAGCCTACGACACTCTCGAGTCCATTTATCAAAAACTCGAAAACCATTACAAGGACATGCAGGACATTGAATTTACCATTCAGGATAAAAAACTTTACATGCTTCAGACCAGGAGCGGAAAAAGGACTGCGGCAGCCGCTGTTCGCACGGCCGTTGAAATGGTTAAAGAAGGCTTGATAGATAAAAAAACAGCGTTGCTTAGAGTCAACCCGGAACAGTTAGGTCAAATGCTGCATCGAATCATTGATCCGAAGGCAAAGTTAGCTGTATTGGCCGAGGGATTGCCGGCTTCACCTGGGGCAGGGGTAGGACAGGTCGTCTTTACTTCCGAACATGCTGAGAAACTGGCTGAACAAAATCAGGATGTGATCCTTGTGCGATTAGAGACATCACCAGAGGATATAGGGGGAATGGACGCTGCACAGGGGATTCTTACAGTAAGAGGAGGGATGGCGTCTCATGCAGCATTGGTAGCTAGAGGAATGGGAAAATGTTGTGTGGCAGGATGTAGTGACATCCAAATAGATGACAAAAATCAAACCTTTACTGTTAATGGGGCTGTCATAAACGAAGGAGAATTTATCACGCTTGACGGTAGTTCAGGAAGAGTTATTAAAGGAAAAGCTCCTCTGATAAAGCCAGAACTGCCTGAAAATTTCTTTGAATTCATGTCATGGGCTGATCAGGTAAGAAGACTTAAAGTGAGGGCAAATGCGGAAACGACTGATGACGCTTCTAAAGCCAGAAAATTCGGAGCGGAAGGTATTGGTCTTTGCAGAACCGAGCATATGTTTTTTGATAAGGGTAGAATTAAAGCGGTTCGAGAGATGATCCTCGCGGAAACTGAAGAAGCAAGGAAAAAAGCCCTGGATAAGATCATCCCCATGCAAAAGGGGGATTTTAAAGAAATATTCAAAGTAATGTCCGGTCTGCCTGTCACCATCCGCTTACTGGACCCTCCTTTACATGAATTTTTGCCTCATACTAAGGAAGATATAAAAGAATTGGCAAGAGATATGGGTGTTTCCGAGGAAGTTTTATCTGACAAATCCAGGAGTTTAAAAGAAATGAACCCTATGCTTGGCCACAGGGGATGCCGCCTGGGTATTACATACCCGGAAATCTACGAAATGCAGGTGAGGGCAATTATAGAAGCCGCAATTGAACTGACCAAAGAAAACGAAAAGGTCATTCCTGAAATCATGATCCCTTTGATCGGTCATGTCAATGAACTTACCTTTTTAAAAGAAAGGGTAAATAAAGTGGCAGAAGCAGTGATGAACGAAAAAGGAAATAAAATAGAATACTCTGTTGGAACTATGATTGAATTGCCGCGCGCAGCTTTGACCGCGGATAAAATAGCAGTGGAAGCAGAATTCTTTTCCTTTGGTACCAATGATCTGACTCAAACCTGCTATGGCTTCAGCAGGGATGACACCGGAAATTTTTTACTAGATTATTTTAAAAAAAATATCTTAGAAAAAGATCCCTTTGTGTCTATCGACCAGGAAGGAATTGGTGAATTAATAAAAATAGGTGTTAAAAAGGGGAGAAAGGCTAAATCCGACCTCAAAATCGGGATTTGCGGTGAACATGGGGGCGAACCGTTATCTGTGGAGTTCTGCCACCGGATTGGCCTTGACTATGTGAGTTGTTCTCCATACAGAGTCGTAATTGCCAAATTAGCCGCTGCACATGCTGTTTTAAAAGAGAGTAAGTCATCAAAACATAAGATTAGAATTTGAGCTGATATTCTTTCCGGATTTATTTAATTTCTCCCTCTTTTTATTTTCTGCGAAAAAAACATCTAGATTAAAATGCGTTGGTCGCTAAGATAAGATACAATACATTGCTTCTTTTTTATTGAAGCATCCCAGCGCCTTGTAGAGCTGAGCTCAGTTTTGCCACAGGGAATGCGTTAGCTAAACACTTTAATTTTTGAAGGATAATAACTTATTGATACCATGAGGTTAGATATTGATAGTGGTATACAGAATATTGTCGAAGGGCAGGGCGTTGACATAGCGATCACGGGCATGTTAATTGTTTTTTTAGCACTTGGTCTCATAACCCTTTTTATAGCTTTTCTTCCTAATCTATTGAATGTTTTGGCAAAAATATTTCCTCATAAAGCAGCAGCCGATGTATCGGGAAAGTTTTCCGCTGAGGAAGATAATGTTCTTGCAGCTATCGGATTTGCACTCCATAAAAAAATCACGAAAGACCCATATAAAAAGTAGATCTATTAAAAAATTATGGATATTTTTTCAAGCTTCCTAACTACTACGGCAATATCAACAATGACATGGGGCAACGCCCTGATGATTGTTATAGGAATAATCTTTATAAGCCTGGCCATTATTAAGGATTATGAACCACTGCTGCTTCTCCCCATTGGATTTGGAGTTGTGGTAGGGAATATCCCTTTCGTTCAGGGAATGTCGCTCAGCGTTTATGATGAGGGGAGTGTCTTGAGTTATATCTACCTCGGAGTTAGCCACGGGGTATATCCTCCTTTGATATTTCTTGGAATTGGAGCTATGACCGACTTTTCTACCATGCTCTCTAATCCCAAGCTCGTTTTGCTAGGAGCGGCGGCACAAATAGGCATCTTCTTGACTTTTATCGGAGCCCTTTTCTTAGGATTTACTCCATCTGAATCCGGGGCAATAGGGATTATTGGAGGCGCAGACGGTCCAACGGCAATCTTCCTTTCAGCTATCCTTGCTCCACACCTTCTGGGTGCGATTGCTATTGCCGCATACTCTTACATGGCTTTAGTACCGGTTATTCAACCTCCCATTATGAGACTTTTAACGTCAGAAAATGAGAGGCTAATTAAGATGAAAGCTCCGCGGGAAGTATCTCAGAGAGAGAAAATTATCTTTCCAGTAGTGGCATTCCTGATAGCCGCTTTGATCGCGCCTGGTTCCGTTGTATTAATTGGTATGCTATTCTTTGGGAATCTTATGAAAGAGAGCTGTGTAACAGAACGGCTTGCCAATACAGCGCGTCATGCTTTTATTGATATTGTGACCATCCTTCTCGGATTCTCTGTCGGAGCAAGCACACAAGCTCAAACCTTTCTAACCCCACAATCGCTGCTTATTTTTGGATTAGGGGCTCTCTCTTTTTGTGTTGCAACAGCAGGTGGCATTTTATTCGCGAAATTGATGAACCTGTTTCTTAAAGGTGAAAACAAAATCAACCCGCTTGTGGGAGCAGCTGGAGTATCAGCAGTGCCGGATTCCGCGCGAGTTGTCCAAATGGTTGGACAACAGGAGGACCCTCACAATTTTCTTCTTATGCACGCTATGGCTCCTAATGTTGCCGGCGTGATAGGGTCTGCTATTGCCGCTGGCGTTCTCTGGTCCGTATTGGTTCTTTAATTTCATGAGGAAAAATTATGAGTAAAATAGTCAAATTCATGTGCACAGCCTTTCGGGATGGGTTCCAATCCGCTTACGGAGCCCGCGTTTTGACAGAAGATTTTATTCCTGCCGTCAAAGCTGCCCGCGACGCTGGGATTACCTATTTTGAAGCTGGAGGTGGAGCCCGTTTTCAGTCTCTCTATTTTTATTGTAATCAAGACGCCTTTACGATGATGGACATCTTCCGAAAAACCGTTGGGCCTGATGCAAATCTCCAGACTTTAGCCCGTGGAGTGAATGTTGTCGGACTGGAGTCACAGAGCAGCGAGATTATCCGTTTGCACGCAAAACTTTTTAAAAAGCACGGCATTACAACTATTCGTAATTTTGACGCCCTCAATGATGTTGATAATCTTATTCACAGTGGTCAGTCCATTGTGGATGCGGGACTCAAACATCAGGTTTGTGTTACCCTGATGGAACTTCCCCCCGGGTGTGACGGCGCGCACGATCCTGATTTTTATGAAGCAACATTAAGAAAAATTCTCGATGCTGAAATTCCGTTTGATGGCGTCTGTTTCAAAGATGCGTCAGGTACGCTGGTTCCATCCAAGGTATATGAAACAATAAAAAGAGCCCGCAAAATGCTTCCCGCAAATACGCACATCCATTTTCATACCCATGAAACGGCGGGAATTGGAGTTATAGCGAACAAAGCCGCTCTTGAAGGGGGCGCCGACGCTATTGATCTCTCCATGGCCCCCTGTTCTGGTGGAACCTGCCAGCCCGATATAATCGTTATGTGGCATGCATTAAGAGGAACTGACTATAAACTCGATGTGGATATAGATAAAGTTCTAAAGGCGGAGGAAGTTTTTAAAGATTGCATGAAGAACTACTTTCTTCCACCCGAAGCCACTGCTGTAGAACCACTTATTCCCTGGAGCCCGATGCCGGGCGGCGCCCTTACGGCGAATACCCAAATGTTGAGGGATAACGGAATTATGGATAAATACTCAGAAATCATAAAAGCTATGGGAGAGGTAGTGGAAAAAGGAGGGTATGGGACTTCAGTTACACCGGTCTCACAGTTTTACTTCCAGCAGGCCTTTAATAATGTCATGTTTGGTCCATGGGAAAAAATAGCGGAACCTTACGGCAAGATGGTTCTCGGGTATTTCGGGAAAACTCCCGTATCTCCCGATCCTGAAGTTGTAAAAATAGCTTCCGAACAATTAAAGCTAGAGAAAAATTCAACTCCTCCTATACAGTTAAATGACGCTGATCCTGAAAAGAGTATTAAGAGAATAAAAGAAAAACTGCGCTCTCAGAAGATTGAAGAAACGGATGAAAATATTTTTATTGTGGCAACATGCGGAGAGAAAGGAACTAAATATTTAAAAGGAGAAGGGGAGGTTGGAGTCCGAAAGAATAAGGAGGAGACCACAGCTTTGGCAGACCCCGGCAGTGTGGGCTCATATCTTGTGACTGTGAATGGAAGAGAACACTCTATGGTTATTGAAGGAGACAAAGCTACCGTTAATGGAAAGGTTTACGAGGTAACTATTCGTACGGATAAAAACGGGAAAGCAATAGAAACTGCCGCCAAAACAACCACGGCGGAAACGACAGAAATAATCGCGCAAATGCCTGGTAAGATCATGCGTATTCTTCATAAGGAAGGGGATGTGGTTAAGACAGGAGAGTCTATACTGGTAATTGAATCGATGAAAATGGAAGTTCAGATAACAAGCACTGTCTCGGGAAAGCTAAGTAAAATAGCAGTATCAGAAGGGGAGCAGGTTACTACAGGCCAGTTGCTGGCAACCGTTAATTAGGCTCTAACTCGCCGCCCCAGATGTTATGAGTGGAGCCATCTTCACTTCGGACAAGCATCTGCCCCCATTCACCAAATCCCATCAATATTCCGGTCTTACTATATTTTCCCTGTTCTACGGTAACGGTTTTTCCAATACAGGATGAGCGAAGCGTCCAATCATCACGAATTCCGGAAAAACCTTCATCTTCCCAAAGGGAGATCCAGTCCGGGAGCATTTGGAGGATTCTGTCAAGAACTGTTTTAAGCAGATAGTTCTCTCCGGTTTCTATAAAGGTGGAAGTTACAGGTCTGTCTACATTTTTTGCATCCTCAGGATTCATATTTACGTTCAATCCTACTCCAACGACAGCCGCTTCGCCGTGAAGAGGAGGTCCATGACACTCTTTAGCCATAATCCCGCAAATCTTTTTCCCTTTAACCAGGAGATCATTGGGCCACTTGGTATAAGAGTGGACTCCAAAAGTATCCAGGGCCGTAGCAACTCCTAAGGCCACAGCCATAGAGAGGGAAGCAAGTTGTTTAATATCTGCGCGTGTTTCCATGAGGAAAGAGAAGGTAAGGTCCTTGCCAGGATTCGAAAACCAATGCCTGTCGAAACGTCCATGTCCGGCAGTTTGTTCAAGTGCAGCTAGAACAAATCCCGATGGAAGATTTTCACCGGACTTGATCCGCTCAAGTATAATGTCACTTGTAGATGGAAGCTTATCATGCCATTCAGGTGGTAAAAAAAAAATTTGTTGCATTTTGACTCCTACTCAAGGTGTGACTAAAGTCTCGAATTGCAATCTCTTTATTTATAATAACAAATATTGACCTGGTTTTATAGAGTGTAGAAAATGATAGTTATATGGGCTTGTAGTATCGTGTGATTTATTGTAAAAAAGGGGATAGGTTCGTAATCGTAGTGGGCATATTTTTTAAAACCTGCAAGTTAACATAACATATCTTATCAGAAGTTAATTAAGGGTGTTGAAATTTGCTGGATTTTGCCAATTCATTCATGTATAAAGGAATATCGGTGGATTGCGGATAAAGTTCCACTAATTTTTGATATATTTCAATGGCCTTGTCATCTTTACCGGTTTTCTCATATAGAAGCGCAAGGTTTTTATACAAGTCTTCTTTTGGATACTGAAAATTCACCCTTCCAACCAAATCTTCAAATATTTCGATGGATTTATCATACTCTTTCTTCTCCATGAGTGAATATCCTGTTCCAACCAGAGCAATTTCATTAAACAGACTCGATTGCTCATGATCCTTTGTTATCTCTGAATATATTTTTGAGGCCTCATCATACTGATTATCGTTAAAATTGTTGTTTGCAAGCATTAGTTCTTTATATGTCTTAGAAAAAAACGACGTTCGTTGAGTTGTATACCATTGAATAAAAAAGCCAATAGATGCAATTATTAAAATTGCTAGTGTGGATATAAAAAAAATATTCCTGGAATTTTCTTTAATATACCGTAGGGCTCTTTCGGCAAATGATATAAATTCGTCCGGTTCCTTTATCTTTTGCCTGAATGTTTTTTGTCTGATTTTAATGGCCATAATGTATCTAATTGATTATAAATGTTTTATTACTAACAATGTATCTTATACTAGAATATAATTAGCTAACAGATTGATATTAAATAAATTGACAATGTTAATCATTGCTCTCTTGTCAGTTCAATATTGAGCCAATTTCTTTGTCGCAACTGACGCCTGTAAACTGTTAACAGCCAACTGCTTTTTCCACAAGTTTTTGGGCATTCCGAAAAGCGTTTTCAATTTCCCTATTGGAAAGTCCAGATCCTGTCATCAGCAATGCAGCCATTTCTTTACATATTAAATCACCCGGTGCGTGAGTATCTGTGTTAAAAATTAAAGGCGCACCCGTCTTTTGAGACATCTTGACGACATGACCGTTTGTAAAGGAATGGCCTTTCCTACCGCTTATTTCAATGTAGATGTTTTTTTCAGCCGCTATTATAGCATCCTCTTCATCAATAACACCCGGATGCGCTAAAATATCAATATCCGCTAAGACCCCTGCATGGTTTGTCCCTTTTTTTACGGGTTCAACCACAGTTTCGCCATGAAGTAGAGCAATCTTTGCCCCGAGTGCCCTTCCCTCTTTTGCCAGATCGCCAATTATCTCTACAGGTGTGTGAGTAATTTCAAAACCCGGTATGGTTTTTATTTTCCAGTGTTTATTAATTTCATTACAGGCTTTGACTATTTGCGGCACTACGGTTTCAATATTTGAACTGTCTACATGATCGGTTATTGCAATGGCGGTAAATCCCATCGCATCACATCTTCGAGCCAGTTCAGATGGTGTTAGAACGCCGTCGCTTAAAAATGAATGCATGTGTAAATCAATCATAATAATTAGTCATTTAAATGCCCCCGGCGCGATTCGAACGCACGACACCTGGATTAGGAATCCAGTGCTCTATCCTGCTGAGCTACGGGGGCAACATTTTTATTTAGATTTTAACCTTTAATAACAAATTAGCAAAGAAAATTCAATTGTTCAAACTTTATCTGACAGGACGCAGAATTATGGTAAATTTGGAAATTGGAAAACATTTTATAAAATTAGCAACAACAGAAAAAATATATTGAACGAATTACTTTTCATTAAAAATTAACATAACTTTGGTTTTAAAGAATCGCTCATACATCTTTTTTATTTGTAACTTGTAATTTGAATTATTTTGTTTGCCACTACTTCCGCAACCTTTTTAGCGCCCTCTTCCGTGTAGTGAATATCATCTATAAAGTGCTTTAGGTTTTTCTCAATTTTTGAGTCCAGGTCTATAAAAAAAACTTTTTTGGTTTTCGCTGTCTTTCTTGAAACATCATTGTAGGCTTGCATAGCAAGGCGGAGTGAATTTGCAGAGGGGTACTCCCTTCGGGAAAAACTCTTTTTTGTATAGCAAAACGTTTTTCCAATCCAAAGAACTGTCAACTCGTCATTACTCATGTTCTTTTTATATAGGGATGGCTGAGTCATTAAGAGTATGGGGACATTATCGCTTTTAATAAAATGAACCAATCGTCGTAAATTTTTCTCAAAATCTTTAAGAGACAGGAAACGCTCCAAAGAAATTTCCCGCTCCACGTTTCCTCTTCTCGGATACCAGGCAGAAAAAATTTTGTTAACCAATACTGTTCAAATGTTGGCGGTTTAGCACCATTAATCGAAGGGCCATAAAAATGTGACCACAGACGATTATAAGGTTCTACAGCAAGATCAGTGGGAGAAAAAGAACGGTAAAGGTCATTGACAGCGTGCATAATTATGACAAGGTCAGGATTGTAATCTCTCATATTGGTGACATAGTTAATTAGAGAGTGTTTGGTTGTATACCAGTCCATTCCTGCGTTAAACACTTCTATGCCGGATTTTTTATATTGCTCTTGAAGAATCGATCGTAACTGTTCCGGATACCTGTTTTCCTGGGACAATCGCATGTTTCCTGTAGTTGAACCCCCAAGTGTTAAAATACGAAACACCTTTGCCGGTTTTTCAAGATGCTTTGAATCTAAATAAGGTGGATAAGTTTGCAGAAATGGATCAAAAGAGTGAGTTGGGGCATGGTAGTACAGCATCGACAAGAAAAAATAAATCACTACAGCTAAAACAAATGCCGGCAGGATTGCAAAAAAAAAATTTTTAAGGCCAGGTCTTTTTGATTTCATAGGAAATGTATTTTTTTATTGAAGCTCCCTGCAGCAAAGCTTGGCTCTGCAAGACCGCAGGTAATCTTCTGTGTAAAGAGTTTAATTTTATCTAAGTTTGCTCGAGAACCCCGTGGCAAGACCACGGGGAATGCGCTCGCTATGCACGTTAATATTAACAAAAAGTAAATCCTTTAATCAATTGTATGTAAGCGTAATATAGCGAGTGGCTTTGTAGATGTGATATTATCAATGCTAAGTGATATTAATTACATGTCAGCAATCGAACCAATTTTGTACAGCTTCCAATAGCATATGAAATTAAGCGACAATGCCCGAAAAGAAATCTTAATAGTTTTCCTGCTTCTCTTTCTCACCACTATCTATTTTAATAATCTTGTATTTAGCAAAGAATTGTTTTTATCGGGAGATATGTACAATTTTTTTTATTCCCAGAGAATTTATGCTCAAAAGATCTTAGAGAGTGGTTCATTTCCATTCTGGAATACAGAAATTTTCTGTGGAGTTCCATACATTGCCGATATACAAAATGCTGTGTTTTACCCATTTACAATGCTTTTCTATTTCACTTCAGCTTATTTTGCTATTACCACCACCCTGGTTATTCATATATTTATGGCCGGGTGGTTTTTATATCTTTTGATGCGCCAGTGTTTTTCTATAGACAGAACAAGCTCCATTATAAGCGCTGTAATCTATATGTTTTCTGGTTATTTTACAGTGCACATGGGTCATTTAAACCAAATATTGTCATGCGCATGGACGCCCCTCATTTTGCTGGCTTATATAAAATCTATAGAAAAGAAAAAAACAGCATTAATTCTAATGATGGCGGCTTTTTTTGGACTTCAGCTTTTCACAGGCGGTTCGCAAAACTCGTTTTATTTAATAATTGTCCTTTCCCTTTTGTCCGTCTATACGGGTTCCTTGCTATATGTTTCTACAAAAGACATAAAACAATCAACTCAGCCCCTTTTAACTTTTTTCGCTGGTATTTTTGGCGGTTTCGCTGTTGCCGCTGTGCAGATGCTACCGGCTTATCAACTTGCCGGTTTATCTGAGAGAGCCAACGGTATACCATATCTTCTGGCATCATCGGATTCACTGCCGCCACTTCAATTCTTTATAAATATTATTCTACCAAACTATTTTGGACTTTTCGGCAAACAGCAGTACTGGGGAATAATTATCCCAACCGAAATGGCGAGCTATATAGGCATATTACCCTTCGTTCTTTCTATATATGCCTTATTTAGGTGCAATAAAAATAAATATGTTTATTTTTTCTGGATCATTGCAACAATAGCTTTAATTTTTGCGATGGGTAAATATACTCCTGTCTATAAAATATTTTATGAATTGGGATTTAACAGGTTCAGGTCACCGGCGAGATTCATTTATATTTTTCATTTATCCATTGCCATTCTTGCGGGCTTTGGATTAAACCATCTTTTATTTCGAGATGAATCCGGAACCCGGGTTGATAAAAATGAATATCTAATGATTTTAAAAAATTCTAAAAGGTTACAATTAACAAAATCAACATTAAGGAGAGGCTTAATTATTTTGCTCCTTGTTGCTGTTTCTACTGCACTTTATTTCCTGATTAACTATCCTTTAGAAAGGTTTTCCCAAATGGAACTTTCTATAGCTGACTACAAAGCGCTTTGGTATAGAGATGCTCTTATTGCCGTAATCAGTATTGCCTCAATGTTTTTGGTTTTTGAAAGCAGAGTATCAAAGAGGATAAAGAAAGTTATTGTTTTTTTCGTAATTTTTTTCAGTTTATTGATTTATACCTGGGAATCGGAGTTTCATAATGCCAATCTGCCGGCTGACATTCATCCCAAAAAAAGTAAAAATATAATTGTTTCCTACCTGCAAAATGACCAGTCTCTTTTCCGCTATCTAAGGGTTCGCACAAAATCACTAATGCCGAATAGAGGAATCCTGTATAATATTGCTGATGCAGGGGGTTACGGAGGAGGAATACTGCCTCTCAAGCGGTATGTAGAATTTATGCAGAAAGCAGCCTTTTTGAAAGGTGCAGATTTTTTGATAAATCTTGAACTTCTTAATATGTTAAACGTAAAATATGTTGTTTCAGACCTTGCGATAAAACTTCCTGGTTACAAAAAAGTAATGACAGAAGGCAAAACCAACTTATATTTAAATTCTAACTATCTCCCAAGGTCATACTTGGTTGACAACGCTGTTCTGCTGAAATCCAATGGGGAAATGTTAAACTACCTTTCAAAAGGATTGATTGACTCTAAAAAAGAATTATTTTTGGAGGAAAATGCAGAATATCAAGGCAGGAGAGATAAAAAGAAAGTCGAAAATGATTTTGTAAATATTAAAAAATATTCTTCCAACTTAATAGAAATAGAAGCTGGTTTGACCAAAAATGGTTTTTTGTTTCTTAGTGATTCTTTCTATCCTGGTTGGAAGGTATATATAGATGACGAGCAGGGCAAGATTCTCAGGGCAAATAATAATTTCAGAGCGGTTGCATTAAAGAAAGGATTTCATGAAGTAAAATTTACGTATATGCCTGTTTTATTTTATGCTGGCCTTGCCATTTCCTCTATAACAGTAATATCATTTCTGGTATTTTTTCTACTCAAATTTCGTAATCCATCCGTTAGATTTTTTTCTTGAATAGCAGCCACTTCCCGGACCTTTCCACTAAAACAGCTTTCTTGGTTATATAAGGAAGAACGCCCTTTGTAAGACCGCGAATTAGAAAGTAATTGTAATAGGCTCCATGAAGTTCCCATTTGAACATATGCGGCATATATCCGCCCGGCTCTGGAAACACGGATTCCGCTTTCAAATGGACTGGAAAAAGAGGCGAATCAGGTAAATATGGATTTAAAATTCCTCCTCCGATTAGTATATAGTAGTAGTGATGATCAGTTATATGCGGATCAAAAGGACGTCTGTCGAGTTCAGGTGAATTATTGTTGAAAACCAGGGCAAGAATAGAGGATTGGGGGGGTATTTTTTTTAGAATCGGTTCTATATCTGCAATATCGTTTGAAATGTGTCTTTGTTTAGCCACCGAGTGAAGCATGATGGCAGCCAAAAGAATAATGAAAATTATCTTTGAAATACCTTTAAAGTTTACTCTTCCGACTGTCATGGCCAGAAAGAAATATGAAACAGCGGTTAACCTTAGGTTTATAAAAGTAAACACCCCTTTTGCAAATGGTAGAATGAATATACCGATTGTAGTAATTGCAAAAAAAAATACGTATTTATTAAGATAATCTTTATCCCCATTATGATGCTTAAATAGCGACAGAACTGTTATAGAGGTTAATGAAATCCAGAGAACAATTAAAATGCTGTCAGGGCCATCATACCAGAGCATCCCGGTAAATATGTACAGGTAATAAACTAGAATCTCATTAAAAGGCATCCAACGGAATCCTTTTGCCTCCGGTGGAAGTGCTGAAACATCAGCAGGATTAGCAGTAAAAAACCAAACGAAAAAGAGAAAAACAGCTACACAAATGTGCGGCAAGATTCTTTTAAAATCATTATGTTTCTTGCAAAATAGTATTATGTTTGTTAGCGATAGGAAAATAAAAACAAGAAAAGTAAAGGGGTGCGTAAAAAACAATGCTAGTATCCATAAAACATGTATAAATGCCGCTCGAAAGCCCCCCTCCCCCTTTATAATATTTTTTTGACCTATTAACGATAGTAAAAGGATTGGCAGAGAGAAAAGATAATTAATGGTACCAAGAAAATACTGCTGGTTAAAAGCTAAAGGGAAGAGAAGCAAAACTCCCCACGGTATGGAGTCCACTTTAGGTTGATGCGCAATTCTTAGTACTAGAAATGTAATAAGCAGAATGTATAGGGATATGGCGGCTTTTCCTGATGTTTCTATCGGAAGAAATTTGGAAAAAAAAAAGGTGATTGCGTAAAAGGTTGCATAGGGGACAGGCTTTAGATCGGCTGAAAAATTATCTTTGTAGTCATAGTCTGGATTGCTATATTCAGAGAGAATCTGAACCTGGGAAAGATGCTGAGGATAATCCTGCATGGGCGGAAAGCGCACAGACCATATCGGCCACAGGCTGATGATAGTTAACAAAGCAACCACAAGATACCAAAATGTTGATTCACTTAAATTTATTTTTTTAAACTCTCCACCCATCATGAAAGTATCATATCTCCTGAAATACAAATCTCTTTATAAATATTTTCTTGCTTATAAAATCTGCCGTTTGGTTCAGCGAGAGCCTTCTCCTCGTAGATTTTGATTAGTTTATTGTCTCTATTTGTTTGTGTCAATGCTGTAGAATGGCTCGGGTAATAGCGCATATTCTTTGGTAGTCAAAAATTCTATATGAGCCTCGGCCCAAACGGCATAGCCGCGAGGATTGAAATGCATATTCCCATTGTAATAGAACTTTTTTTGTGGTGTGCCGCCTATTAAAGGTTTAAGTTTCTCAAAGGAATTCAAGTACGGGACATCAAGTTCTTTTGATAGATTGGAAATATCGTAATGTGGTCTATTGGACCAAAGCGGCTTTCCGGTTCCATTTTCGTTTCCTGCATATTGCCAATAATGAGGAACTGAGGTAAACATAATTTTTATATTATTCTGCCGGCAAAAAGTAGTGAGTCGACGCAAAAGATCAAAAGTATTCTTTACATTCTTTGCGGTAAAGTCATCCCAGTTGCTCCTGCACCACGACCAGCGCTGATATATCTTTTGAGCCATCTCATTAGGTAAAAGTTTCTTGCCTGAAGCATTAGTACTAATAAATTTCTTTTTTATATACAAAATGAGATTGTATGTGTAGGAATTATGGATCAGAAATAGTTGAATTTTTTTCCATAGAGTAGCCCGCAAAACTTTATTTTCAGTGTCTATGAATAAATCTGTATAAATGTTTCTTGAAAGTGAGAACTCAGGATTTCCATCATTGTCTCGTATAAGAGTTTGGCTATATTTCCAATCATCAAAATCATCAGTCATGTCTATGTTTATAACAACCAAATCAGGGGTATAACCCATTAAGACATAACGAACTAACAAATAAAAAATTGTCGGTGAATAGCTTGAAGTTCCTGTATTAATAACTTCAAACATTAACTTATTATCTTTTGCCATGTCGTTAAGTCTACGTTCAACAATACTGGGAAGTGACTGATCCATTGGACAGGTTCCCTCTATAAACGAATCGCCAAGATAAAAAACACGATATGTTGAGCGCGGTTTCTTTTTTTGAATATCATATTTTTCTAACCAGCCCTGGCGGTTGTAGTAATGAGTATATGGGTGTGGAAAATCAGGGTTACTGGCAATCCACTCATTATGTATCTGGACGGAATTGGGTCTCCATGTATGATTGAGACGGGAATGTGAGACTAAATTTCCCCCAGGTTTGGAGATAAAACGCGAAGAAACGAATTCCATTCCAAAAATAAGTGATATGGTCAATATAAGATTTACCAGCACTATCAGGATAAACGTGTAAAATCTTTTCTTTGGATAAACTGGAATCATAAAAGCGTAATCGGATTAATTTCTACTTTTGCAGCAAACTATTTAGTAAGCTTCATTTTTGAAGTATTTTAGTCAATATTTTTTGTTAAAGAAGTAACGTTAAACAGATGTGTAAAAATTTAATTTGACATTTCCATTGACTTTAGAGGAATAAAATATAACAAAATGAGTACTTCACCACAATAAAATTTCCTGCAACTACAGTCACACATTTATGGTGGTAGCTATTTAAACTTATAAATTGAAATATCCGGTCCGAGTTGGCCTGCATTATATCCTTTGATACTGTAAACTACTTCAGTCTCCCGGTCGAGATGTTTGCGAAATTCTGCGTATGCATCAATTGATTTCGGAAACCATTCTCGGTTCTCATGTATATCCGAAAAGGCATCATCAAAATAGGAATTTGTGACAATATATTCAACACCACTTGATTTTAGAATATTAAACAAAGAGGGTGAGTAAATAGGTTCCAACTCTGTGTTAAAGCGGACATCATTTGGTATGCGGTATTGCCTTGAACCAGCGTTCTGAAAATTCATAAATTTAAGCTTCAGGTTTTTAAGGTTATTTAAAAAAAAAGGAGTGACGAACACAGAGGAGTCGGAAGGCACGTTTCTTTTCATCCAGTCAAACGCATGATGATTTGTCATCTTCAGACGAGTCATGGAAACATACTGAAAAGAATGGTAGACAGGGATGGAAAGAAGTAGTAATACAACCAATATGCTAACTGTATTTTGACGCAGTTTTTTCTGATTTAGAATAACAGTTTCGATAAACCATCCAACTAAGATGAAGAACGAAGGCAGAATGGGCATGAGGAACCGAAATGCCTTAAGATGCCCGGGTCTGGAAATCAATAACAGATAAATAATAACAAATGATGCGTATAGAAAAGGAACAAAGCCAAAACGGGAACTTATCCCGATAAGACAGGCAATAAGACCAAATATTAAAACAATAGGTCCTGTGTTGTACAGCAGAGACGTACTGAGCCAGGGCTGCTCCCATGTAATTGTGCTAGATATCAAATAATCAAAATATCCATACTGGATGCGACCGATCTGACCAAATTTTTGGATCTGAAATTCAATAAGAAATCGATTATAGTAATCACTGAACTTTGGCACGATCCATGGTGTTGTTAAAAGAAAGAAAATAGTGGCTGTTAATATACTGAGCGCAAAGCCTTGAAAAGGCAAAACCCGGTTGCGAGATCGAAAGGCGCACGATATGGCAGTGATTAAGATAAATAGGGCAAGATAAATTCCTGTAAACTTCGTTCCCACTGCAATTCCCAGACAAAATCCGACTGCGATAAAATGTCTCAGGTGGATCGATTGTCTGGCTAAAATCCATAATCCTGTTGTCATAAAGAAGGTAAGGATAGAATCAGTCACAGGCAAGCGTGACAAGCTAACGCTGGCAATGGAGATAGAAACTAACAAAGCCGCAAGCAATGCGCCCCAATATGAACAAACCCGCAGCGCGGACAAGTAAGTTAGGTATATAAGTCCTGTTCCGAACAAAGCAGAAACGATTCGCGCAGTAAGGTGAAAACCGTAATCAGAATTAATGCCGAGTACCCGGTAAATAACAGCTAACAGATAAGTATAGAAACCCGGATACTGAAATTCTTGAGGTTCGAGAAATCCTGTCCGGACAATGTGTCGAGCATTGTCAACAAACTTGAAAGCGTCTACGTAAACAACCTCCGGAAGTCCGGCTCCTATGTAATAAAACCGAAGCCACGCACCTATCAAGATGACTAAAAAAACTAAGAGGGTTTTTTTATTAAAATGATTAAGATAAGAAATGATCCATTTGGATTTCCATCGATTATTGACTGATAAAGATTGTGATGACATTATGTTTTTAAGCCTTAGTGGTAAATAAAATTACTCACTCAATTTGTTATAGCAAAACAGTCAACGGTGTGATAATTGACCATACCAACTGATTGCATGAAGGCATAGCAGATAGTAGACCCTACGAATTTAAAGCCTCTCTTCTTAAATCTTTCTAATGGTATCTGATTTTTTTGTTTTGCCTGGAATCTGTTTTAATCATTTCCATTTATTTTGAACTGGAGAGTCGTCTACAAATTGCCAAATATACTTATCAAAAATTTCAATTTCATCTTTGATTTTATGAAAAGCTTTCGCGTTAATGTAAATGGAATCTACTTTGAGCCTGTTTCTTAGAATACCCGGATTAGCAAGGAGTTTTTCTCTTTTAGCTGCAGTAATTTATGTCAATTGCAGTATTAAACTCAGAAAAAACCTTTCGATAATTCTCACGTTTCTTCAGTATGGTCATCCAGCTCAACCCAACCAGGCATCTTCGAGGATGTGAAATTCAAAGAGCAGTTGATCGTCATGAACAGACATTCCCCATTCCTTATCATGATAAACCCTCATCAACGGATCTTTTCCAGCCCATTCACAACGTTTTTTTATTTACCTCGTTCTTTAATTGAAGCTCCCCGCAGCAAACTGCGAGGGATGCGCTCGATAAACACTTTCAAAGTATTAACTCGAAATTTTATAATGGAATGAAAAATGAATGTCAAACCTAAAATTACATTATCTACGCATTTTCAAAAGTCTATCTTATAAGGTATAATCTTGAACTATATGCAGTTTTGCCAAATTTATGAATATGAAAATATTAATTACCGGTGGTAACGGACAATTAGCTTTTGATTGCAATGAGGTCCTTAAAAAAAAGTATGAAGTGCTGTCGCATAGCCACAAAGAAATGGATATTTTAGATTTTGGACAAACTGAAAGAATAATAAATATCTTTAAGCCAGATACTATTCTTAATTGTGCCGCCTATACTAAAGTCGATGCCTGTGAAACCGAGAAAGATTTAGCGTGGAAAGTCAATGTCATTGGTCCTAAAAATCTTGCGGAAATATCAGAAAAACTCGGCTGTAAGATCATCCATATTTCCACTGATTATGTTTTTAGCGGCAAAAAACCCACACCTGAATATTATGTGGAAGATGATAGTCCAGATCCTCTTACCTATTATGGCAATACAAAACTTGAGGGTGAGCTTGCTATCCAAAAAGCAACCAATTCTTATGCCATCATACGAACGGCATGGTTGTATGGAATTAGAAGTAATAACTTTCTTAAAACTATATTAAAACTGTGTTCAAAAAATCCACCAAAAGGAGTAAAGGTGGTTAATGATCAGTTTGGGTCCATTACCTGGACTTTCAAGCTGGCATTACAGATTAAAAAAATAATTGAAACCGACGGGCAGGGGACTTATCATGCTACTTCCGAGGGATATAGTACCTGGTTTGAGGCGGCAGAATATTTTCTAAAGAAATTTGCAATTCCGTATAAAGTTATTCCATGCAGCACAAAGGAGTATCCTACACAGGCCCGTAGACCCGCGAATTCTATTTTGGAAAACAAGCGACTAAAACAAGAAGGGATTAACTTGATGAATCATTGGGAAAACGATTTAGAACAGTTCTTTTCAAAGTTTCGTGAACGCTTAATAAGAGACGCGACTGAGGCTAATCGATGAAGAACCTTTTATTAACAGGTGGTTGCGGTTTCATTGGCGCAAACTTTATCCGGTATCTTCTTGAGGAGTCCGATTTTAAAGGAAGAATCATTAACGTGGACAAACTCACTTACGCCGGGAATTCTGAAAACCTTGCCTATATAGAGTCTCAATTTTCTGATAGGTACATTTTCGAAAAAAAAGATATTTGTGATTTTAAAGGAATGGAGGAAATATTCAGCAAATACCTGATTGATACTGTCTGTCATTTTGCCGCAGAATCTCATGTAGACCGTTCTATTGTTGCTCCGGATGCTTTTATCCAAACAAATATTATTGGCACTTTTAACCTCCTTGAATTAGCCAGAGCAAACATGGATCAGTTAATTCTTTTTCACCATATAAGCACAGACGAGGTTTTTGGCAGCCTGGGCAATCGTGGTTTTTTCACAGAAAAAACGTCTTATAAACCCAACAGTCCTTATTCGGCCTCGAAGGCAGCTTCAGACCACATCGTAAGGGCTTACAACAAAACCTATGACATGCCGACAACCATTTCAAATTGCTCCAACAATTATGGTCCTTACCAGTTTCCTGAAAAAATGATTCCACTTATGATACTCAATGCCATTGAAGGTAAGGATCTTCCAGTTTATGGGGATGGTAGAAATATCAGAGATTGGCTTTTTGTAAAGGATCATTGCAAAGCTGTCTGGAAGATCATGAAGAGCGGAAGCAGGGGGGAGACATATAACATTGGCGGTAATTGTGAGATGAAAAACATTGATCTGGTAGAACAGATTTGTGATTTATTAGATGAGACAACGGAAAAACTTCCTAATCGATCAAGGAAAGAATTAATTACCTTTGTTAAGGATCGTCCAGGACATGATCGCCGATATGCAGTTGATTTCAGCAAAACAAAAAACAATTTAGGCTGGAGCCCGGAGGAATCCTTTAAATCCGGGATGAAAAAGACCATCCAATGGTATATCTCAAATCGAAAATGGGCAGACCGTGTAAAAAGTGGAGAATACCGGTTCTGGATTAAAAAACAGTATAGATAAACCTGTGCTGAAGCGATAAAAGTTTGATTATAAGCAATGAGATTGCTTGATGCGCTCCGCAGGGATGAATGTAATTGCGTTTCATGTACGATTTATGCTTTTTAGCAAAGTACAATTATTAAAAAGTTAGAAGTTGAAGTTATTTATTTGCGGTTAATGTTGAAAATAGTCACAAATTATATTACAATTGATGCAGTGTAAATTTAATTAGGGTACTGAAATGGTTTTAGGTGACAATTTAATAACTTCTTTATCTCTTTCGACAAAAGCGACAGAAAAAATTAATCAATTGACCGGTGGTAGGGATGCTATTCTGCAAAGATCTCCAGCCGGCAGATAGTATGTTTCTAAAATTTTACTTAACTCGGCGGGGAAAAGCTCCGCTGGAGCTTCAGAGTTTTGCAAAGGAACTAATGTAAATACATTTGCGTAGTTATACTGGGTTGTCAATTTATTCAAAAAGAAAAATCATCTTCGAAGCCTCCTATCTTTTTGCTATCCATGTTGAAATACCTGTATATAGCTCTACATTCGCCTTTAAATAAAAAGTAGAAAAACTATCGTATATACTGCTTGAAGTAAAGCATTCATTTTCTGTCATTTCGAAGTGTATCGAAAAATCTTAGGTAATTGTAAATGTTTAACGAACGCATTCCCCACTGCTTACGGCGGGCTTAGAAATCGATGCCCCTCTTAATCCTCCAAAAAGGGGAACTCTAGGGGTGTTTACACACAACTACTTGGGATAAAAAAAAATTACTAAAATTTTCAGTGTTTTCAATTTTTAAAATAAAATTTTTCCTTGTAAAAACAATGAATTGTAGTAGGATATTGTGATAATGAACAAAAGTGTCGTAGCGATTATTTGCATAGCTTTTTTATTGAGCGGGACCGGTCTGGCTTACCTCTTAGTGGATAAAATTAAGGCCCGCAAGTCACAGGAGCTTTTGGAAAATGAATATAAAAAGAAAGATGAGAAGATCCAGCATTTGCAAGAGGAAACCGTTGTACTGAAAGAAAAGCTTAAAAAAAAGAGGGCGCTTTTAGAACCGCAGCAGGAAAAATTATCTGCTGTTTTTGGAGAAAAGGCCCCCTCTTCTGAAGATTCCCTGGAATCGGCTGAAGAAGATTCCCTGGAATCGGCTGAAGAAGTTTCCCTGGAATCGGCTGAAGAAGTTTCCCTGGAATCGACTAAAAATGAAAATATTGTGCCGCTGATAGATTGCAGCGGGATTAATAACAAGATTATTAATTTTTTTTCCTACTTAGACACTAGAGAATATATCAAAGAATATCAGCTAAAAAGTGGGACCTATACTCACTTCAAAAGCATCACATCAAAACTCCACGAACAGAAGCCTATTGTTGTCGAGAAAAAATTTCCTGGAGATATCTTGAAAAACGCATATCATTTTTATAGAGCCCTTAGCAAAAGAAATATTATTTTAATCAAGGACATCATTGAGAAAGAAAAAAATGTTATTGAGCAAACTATAGACTACTTTTACCAGCAGCATATTCGTTGCAAAGACAATGAAATGTTTCTTCCTCCTTTTGATGATTTGTATGAGTATTCTCACTTTTTTTTAAATACTTTGGGGGGCACGGCTTATCTTTTTAGATTAGAGAGCAGAATGAGAATCCTTCTGTTTTACTATTCAACCATGATAATCCATGAAGCAAATGTCAGGGAAATCAATAAATATGGAATCGATATTCGGCCTTATATCAAGGTCCTGGAAGATGAGCTGAATAATTATTCAATGTTTTATTATTCTGATAAATACCTGAATGAGATAGAACTTGTAAAGAAAAAGTATCCCCTACCCTACCCTGTTGAATCTTCTTAAATAATTCCTACAAAAATCTCTTAATCATTTTTTGTGATTGAAACCACGAATTACTCGAATTACACTAAGCTCATAAATAATATGCAAAATATTATATAGTCTTTAGCGGTTCAAATTATGAAAACCAAAGCTCAGGAAATGGTAAAAATATTGTCTAATGCCGGATTCAAAGCCTACTGGGCCGGTGGATGTGTTAGAGATATGATTATGGGTATTGAACCCCTGGACTATGATATTGCCACAAATGCTCGTCCGGAACAGGTAATGAAATTATTTAAAAAAACCATCCCGGTTGGAGCGAGTTTTGGTGTGGTTAAAGTTTTATATGATGATTTTGAGTTTGAAGTGGCAACATTTAGATCTGATGGAGCGTATATAGATGGACGCCGTCCTGAGGACGTCCATTTTTCAACTGAAAAGGAGGATGCTTTTCGCAGGGATTTTACGATCAACGGCATCTTCTACGACCCTACTTATGAAAAAATCATTGATTATGTTAATGGTCAGGCGGATATTAAGAATAACATTATTAGAACTATAAATGATCCTAAAGACCGTTTTTCTGAAGACCGATTGCGACTCATCAGGGCTGTGAGATTTGCTGCCGGATTTCAGTTCGAAATAGAACCGTATACATATAATACAATTAAAGAGCTGGCCGATACAATTTTTCAGGTCAGTGCTGAAAGAATAAGGGATGAATTGTGCAAAATGCTTACAGGAGTTCATCCTGCCAATAGCATAGACTTGCTCGATGAAGTCGGGATGCTGAAAGTGATTTTGCCGGAGGTCAGCGCAATGAAAGGGATAAATCAACCTGAAGAATTCCATCCGGAGGGTGACGTTTGGGAGCACACAATGCTTATGCTAAAAAATATGAGCACCCCTACTCCTGAAATGGCTTTGGCTGTGCTCCTTCATGATGTTGGAAAACCTCCTACATTTTCCATAGAAGATCGTATTCGTTTTAATAATCACTGTGAAATTGGCGCGCGAATTACTGAAGAGATAGGAGAACGGCTGCGGCTCTCTAAAAAACAGGTTGAGCATATATCGGAGTTAGTACTTCATCATCTCCGATTTAAGGATGTTCAAAAAATGCGTGAGAGCAAATTGAAGCGGTTTCTGCGCCTGCCAAATTTCGCTGATCATCTGGAACTACATCGATTGGACTGTCTTGCATGCCATGGAAATCTGACCAACATGGAATTCTGCAAGCAAAAATTGTTGGAGCTGAAACCGGAGGAGATAAAACCAAAACCGATTATAAATGGTCATAACCTCATAGAAATGGGCTACAAAGCTGGTCCTTTTTTCAAACAAATCCTTACTGCGGTTGAGGATGCCATTTTAGAAAGGCAAATCAGAACTCATGATGATGCAGTAAAATTTGTAAAAAAAAATTTTCCGTTAAAATGAATTTAAATTAGCTAAGCTATCAACCTTCAGCGCTCAGCTTTCAGATTTAATTTTCCGACCCATGATCAGTATCCCCGGCAACTGATCCCAGATTAAATGCATTTTGAGCCTCCTCTATCAAAAGTTGCTCATTTCCAGAATATTTGGGAGAGAAGTGGAAAACCTGCAGCTTTTTTACTCCTGCCGCACGGGCTAATTCACCCGCTTCTTTAGCGGTAAGATGAGCTGTTTCTCGGGCTCTTTCTTTATCTTTGTCTAAAAAAGAAGATTCTATATATAAAACATCAACTCCATTCATAAAGGCAATTATTTTCTCCTTATTTTCAGGGGTATAGTCGCAATCTACAATATACCCGATCTCCTGCCCGGGTGTAGTTTTCAAAATCTCCTTTTTTAAATATCCTGACTCATACTCCCTTACATTATCTTTAACTTGAACTTTTATAGTATAATTATAAGATTTTTTAGCATATATACTATTTTTTAATTTGGTTAACCATGGACCCACAACAAAGCCAAACTCTTTCAATTTTTCCTTATTAACGCTCAAATGAAAACGCTCTTTAAGAAAATAAGCCATAGACGGAATTTTATGATCCAGCGCAGTAGCTTTTATTATAAACTGCTCGTCTCGGTGGATTAAACAATCTTGGGGAATAGCCAGTTTTTTTGGAGGATCTTGGGGGGCAAATTTTTTTCGGCAAACAAGCAATATTTCTTCCAAATGGTCCTCATGTATTTCTAAAACTTTTAATAAAAACGGATAGCGGTAATTTCCGACAAGGTTCCAGTTATACCCGGAAAGCCTTCCCTTAACGGATTCAATAATTCCTGGAGGACCGTAAAGTGAAAGAGTCTGATCTCTTCCGAGTAAAAGCCTGATCAGATAATCAAATCCAATGAAATGATCCATGTGGGTATGGGTTACAAAAACATGGCTGATTCTTATAAGATTTCGCGGAGAAAGTTTAGATATATCTCCTAAATCAAATAGGAGTGCCCTTTTCTTGAACATGAAGTCTACATATAAAACAGGATCATCAAAAGGCCCGTTGATCAAACTAGTATGAAAAAGAGGTTTCATGTTTTCAATTGTAAAATTCTCACTTATCTTTATTTCTTTTTTTTCGGATAATAGAAAAAACACCTTGAAAGGTCAAGTTTTATTCAATAAGATATGATACATTCTTTCACTATAACATGATCTTTTCTTTCTCTTTTCCGTGGGAACATTTTTTTTAATCAGGGGAATAAATGCAACATAAGCACGCTTTAATATTGCTAATTTCAATAGCAACCGGCGTCGTAATCGGAATATTTTGCGGCTGGTTTTGGGGAAAAACCATGCTTAAATTTGCCTGGCTTGGAGAGCTTTTTATGAACGCATTGAAAATGATGATTATTCCCCTCATTATCTCAGCCGTTATATCTGGGATCGCATCAATGGGAGACGCGAAAAAATTGGGACGACTTGGCACAATTACAATTTTCTATTATCTAAGTACCACTGCGATTGCGGTTTTCATTGGACTGGTAGTTGTAAACCTTATTCAACCGGGTGTCGGGTTGAAATTAGGCGTAGGTGAATTGCCGGAAAGTATTGCGGCCAAAGAGGATACTGGTATCAGCGACATAGTGCTTTCTCTTGTGTCGCCCAATCTTGTTGCTTCCGCTTCAGAAATGCAGTTACTTCCTCTTATAATTTTTTCCATTATTTTTGCTGTAGCGCTTATTAGGTTAGGAGATCGCGGCGTCTCTGCCATTAAGTTTTTTGAATCTGTTAATGACGCGATGATGACAATAGTTACGTGGATTATGTATTTTGCTCCTATAGGTATTTTTGCTTTAATTGCTGGAAGATTCGGAAAAGCAGGAGGCGGCGAAGCTTTCTTAATTGAGGTCAAGGCAGTAGGGTGGCATATGGTTACCGTCCTTTCAGGATTGGCCATCCATTTTGCGGTTCTTTTTGCAATTCTCTTTTTTATCTCCGGCCGAGGCTGGAGCTATTTGCTAGGTATGCTGCGTGCTCTGCTGACAGCTTTTGCTACTGCAAGTTCTTCGGCAACCCTTCCCCTTACTATGGAATGTGCTCATGAAAATAAAGTGGATGAACGCGCTGTGCGTTTTACAATTCCACTTGGAAGTACAATAAATATGGATGGAACTGCGCTTTATGAAGCAGCAGCTGTGATGTTTATCGCCCAGGGATATGGAATAGAAATGGGATTTACCCAACAATCCATTATATTTATCACCGCGACTTTAGCCGCAATAGGAGCTGCAGGAATACCGGAAGCCGGTTTGGTAACTATGGTAATTGTCCTTCAGGCAGTCGGATTGCCTTTGGAAGGGATCAGCCTGCTATTGGCTGTGGACTGGCTTTTAGACCGATTTAGAACATCTATCAATGTCTGGGGAGATTCTGTAGGAGCCGCGGTAGTGCATCGCTTGCTGCAAAAAGCCTAATGAAAAACGTAGATATATGAGAAAATGTATTGGTAGGCATTATCGTTTCTCAAAAAAATATTTAAGCTTTCTCGCAGAATATGAACCTGTTCTGTTTTCCATCCAATAGTTATACGATTAGTAACCCCAATTGTCTGAGTCTTTTCCTGTTTCGTAGCTTAATTCTGCTACTGCTATGTTATATTCATGAATTTTTGTTAAGTAATTTTTTACCGATTTCCTGTAAATAAAAAGTGATTCAAAAAGGTCTTTTGCTTCTCCGATTCCAAAATCAAAATTTGCCAAATTAGTTACCAAAAGACCTCTTGAAACCTTTCTTGCTTCCCTGGCCGTCTTTATGCTGTCATTCGCCTTATTTATTTTTAAAAATACTTTCGTTATCCTGAAAATATCTTCCTTTTCTTTAAAAGAAGATTTATCATTGAGGATCAAGCCTATATTGCCCTCAACTTTTTTTAAGTCAATTTTTTCCTGCTTAAGCCTTTTTGACTTAATATCAAATATTTTATTTCCGAGAATACCCAGTTTATATTTAAGAGATTCATTAATTTCTTTTTTATCATATTCTAAGCGATTTAATTCATCTTTACTTCCTAGCAAGCCTAATTTTAGTTTTAGAACGTCCTGCTGAGTGATATCTGGGTCTTCAGATTCAAGCTCTTTTCCCGATTTTTCGTAAGCTTCTTCAAAGTTACTTTTAACTTCATCGGCTAATTGGATTAATTCTTTTGCAAGAAGAAGATCATAATATAATGTTTTGATTTTATAAACTGTTTTACCTTTATTTATCCGATTATTATCGAGAGCCATTTTTATACACTCATCCAAAGCTAATTCAATTTTCTCCTGGGCAGATAATGTCTTTACAAAAAATATCAAAATAAAAGAAAATGAGATAAAAAATAAAATGTTTAGTCTTATCTTTCTTTGCATCGTATCCTCCTGAAAAAACTCATCATGGTTAACCTAGGAGATCGCGGTGTATGGAGAGACCCTTTGGCAGGCTCAGGGCAATATGTCAGGCCAAGCTTCTCGAAACCTCGTGCTATCAGCAACGGGTTGAAGTTCATTATTAAATTTGATAACTTACTACTTATGAGAAAAACCTCGCTTAATATTGTGTCATACCTTCTAATCTTATTAATGCTTCCTGGCTTATTATCTGCTGAAGAAGGAAAACCAGTGGCCGTTGTCAAGGAGCTTCTTTCAACTATAAGCATGGTTAAAGATGAATCTACGACCAAGCTAACTCCTGAAGAGAGAAAAAACAACAAAAAACTGATAAAAATGGCTAATTCGTTGATTCATTTTTCCATTTTAGGGCCAAAAACGTTAGGATCCCATTGGAAAAAAATAACCTCGGAAGAAAAAGAAAACTTTTTATCCATTCTTAAAAAACTGTTTAAAAAGGTCGCCTATCCCAAATCCTCAAAATTTTTTGCTGATTTGAAAATAAAATATAATAACGAAATTATTAAAAAAGAAAAAGCAGAAATTCGAACATCCATGGAACATGAAAGTGAAGGGTTAATAGAAATTGACTACAAACTACATAAAATAAACGGTAAGTGGCTTATTTACGATGTAATCTTAGATGAAGTTAGCCTTGTTTCAAATTTAAAAACTCAGTTTCATAAAATAATTGAAGAGGAATCTTTTAGCGAACTGATTAACAGAATGAGTGATCGACTTAAAAAGGTAAATTAGATTTTGTGCATTTTCAAATTATGCAATTTATGAATATATTGTTGAACTTCCATTGGAAGCCGTTATAAAAGTTGATGGTTCTCTGGCAACAGGGAATATTTACGATGAAGTAAAAGATATTCATAACCATAGGGCACGTTTGATGCCACCGGAAGGAGGAGAAAAATCCGGACAAAAATAGAATATATTACCCATGAAAATCTTCTAACATCTCCACCTTCATAATTATTAGCGCTTCAAAGGAATTCATTGCTTTAAGTCCTGATTTATATATTTTATTTATCTGGTCTTGGACTGAAAATAAAAATCTATTATTTAAGAAGGAGTGTTTAAACCAGGTTAATGAGAGAATTACATAAATCCCAACACCTAAATTTTAAGCTTTGATAGGGTAATCATGGTTAGAGATCATTAAGTTTAATTTTTCTTTCTGTTCATTAACCCATATTGACAACTATTTCCGGATGTTTCTTCAATATTTGCTAAATATTTTTGCATTAACTTAAAAATTGAACTTTGACCATCTTTATGTTCTAATTATTAAAAAAAATGATATTAATTTTAAAGATGCCTTTTTTACAGATGGGTAAGAGGTAAACAAACAATGAGACTATTCAGAGTGTTCATTTTTGCTTTCTGCGTAGCATTATTATCCTATGATTCTGCTGATGCAGGTGTCAGGAAGGCTCCGGATTGGTTAATATCTGAATGGATAAACAGTCCGGGTGTAACCTTGAGTGAATTAAAAGGAAAGGTTGTCATTGTCGAGTTTTTCCAGCTTTGGTGTCCGGGTTGCAACAAATTTTCAATTCCTCTAATGAAGCAATGGAACAGAACTTTTAAAAACCAGATTGAATCAGGCAAGCTTAAGATATTGAGTATCCACACAGTATTTGAAGGACGTGAGCATCAGACTCCTGAACGTTTAAAGTCATTCGTAAAAGAAAAGGATATACATCACCTCGTAGGAATTGATGTCCATAAAAAAGGGGAATATCTTCCTGAAACAATGAAAAGATACAGAACAAGAGGGACACCAGAAGTAGCAATTATAGATAAAAACGGATACATCCGATTTCAGATATTCGGCGGTTTCGATCCACCTATAGCAGAGAAATTAATTAGAAGACTTATCAATGAACCAACCTGAGAATATTTTACAATGGCTCGAAAAGTAATTTCAACCTCTCTTAACTCTCGCATTAGCACATAATCATTGATTTTACAATTCCTCGAAATGCATTTATAGTAAAGTATCAATTAGTGTTCAATTGAAAGAGCTTTTGCTTAAAGGATTTTTTATGAGCTTCTCGGGTAAATGAGCTTTGACTAAGGCTGGAGCTATTGGAATTTTTTTACTACCTTTTCTTGGCTGCACAGGGAAAATGAGTAACTTATATGCCGAGATCAGTGGGAACACCCTCTACCAAGCAAATAAAAAGGGTTGGTATTCAAGAGTTTCAAATTCAAATGCGCTCAAAAGACCGTCCATTAGATTCGAATACCAGAAGGAAAGTTGCCAATCTTTTTTACAAAGAGTTTTCATCATACCATCAATTAGATCTCATCCCTCCTTCTGAAATGCCTGTAAAAATAGAACTTGTTAAAACGCCTGAAATCCCTGTTATATCACCTTCTGCTTTTGATCAAATAAAAGAACCACAAACCGATCTAAATGAATAAAAAAGCAGAGCTTTGATAAAAAAACAAACTGAAAAGGATATTAACAAAATTGGAACTGTACCTGCTATTATTGATTTAGATAACCTGGTTGCTAGAGTTATCGAATGATACAAGAATACTGATTTGGATGCTGTAGTTACAGGGGTAATCACCGATAGTTTTAAATGATCGAGAGGGGTCGTCAATAGAGTTAAAAAAGCTCCTGCTTCAGCGTTTATAGTATATTTAGACGGTCTTGAAGATAAACAAATCCTCTGGAGCGGCCATTTTGCTGAAACCCAGATAGCCCTATTTGATAACCTGCTTTTGGTGAATCGATTTGTTGAAGCTGGTGGTGTTTGGCTTTCGAGTGACGCCCTGTCAAAATTATTCATGAAGAGATCTGGGAAGGTACTTCAGGTTTTGATCCAATAAGATGACGCCTCGAAAACTCCCACAAACCATTTCATCCCTTTAGAGATAACGGAAACAATAGCAGCTTTCAAGTTAGGTTTCTCGTTTCGCTCAAATAATACTTCTGCCTACCTGTCATTCTGAAGGAGCACTTCTCTTCGTTCAGCAAAAGCTCCACGACCGAAGAATCTCAAAATATTAAAATTCTTATACATAAACTTTAGGCACTTTAAATACTTTAGCATATTTTATATACTTCAAACTTCGTTACGGCTTTGGTACGCTGTATGATAAGGTGTTTATCGGTTTTTAATATTTTTTTTATATAACTGGAAGTCTTACAATTTCATCAAAATATCCGGCAGATGGTTTTCCAAGCCGAGCGGCATGATGTGAATTCCGTTAATTTTATCTGTTAGATCTCTTATCTTTTTGATTAACTCCACGACAATTTTAATTCCTTCTAAAGCTTGATTGTTTGATTTTTCTATCCTAATCGAGACTGGCTTTGGAATAGGCTTTGTCAAAATATATTTATTCATAAAATGGATCATTTTGACCGATTTCAAAGGAGTGAATCCAATTAAAAATCTTGCATTAATCTCTTTAACATCATCTACAAATTCCAAAATTGATTCATGATCAAAAAAAGGTTGCGTTTGGAAGAAAGTAGCGCCAGCTTGAACCTTTTTTTTTAATTTTATTTTCTGAAGATCAAAGGGTTCAGAAAATGGATTAGCCACCCCTCCTATTGAAAAAGAGAGATTTGATGATATGTTCCTCCCGCTTTCCAGTTTTCTGGCCAACTGGATTAATTGTATTGAGTCAATATCAAACACAGGTTTAGCTTCAGGGTGATCTCCTACAAGAGTATGATCTCCTGTCATAAGACAAAGGTTTTTTATGCCTAATGCTCCGGCGCCAAGAATATCCGACTTTAAAGCAATGCGGTTTCGGTCACGGCAACAAATCTGCATTATAGGTTCGTTGCCGGTATCTTTTATCAGATGACTGAATGCAAGAGAGCTCATCCTCATTATGGCCCTTTGATTATCTGTCACATTAATACCGTCAACTATTCCTTTAAGGGATTTGGCTATATCAAGTGTTTTCTGAACTTCAGTTCCTTTTGGTGGTGGTAGTTCTACAGTTACGACAAATTTATTTTTATCAAAAAGTTCTGACAGATGCATAATACGTTAAAGCAACAATTAAAAATGGATAAATAACCACCAAAAACAGGAAGTAAATGATTTGCTATTCCCTTCCCCTTCCTTGCTAAGGGGAATTAAAGGGGAATGGTTTTCAATATGTTCTTGGCTTTCTTCGTGATTTACAAATCTAATAAAATCTTTTACTATTTTACGAAGCACCTAAATCATCAGATGTTATAATTTCTGCACCGTCAGGAATTTTAAAATCAAAAATAGATGGATTTATGCCTTTATTTCTTCTTGATCGGGTGAATTTTACTGTTGTAATGTTGTCCATTTGATCATAGGTTGCAAATGATTGTATTTCATAGTTAACCCTGGACAATTCTATTATAACTTTATTGACATTCACCTCCGTATTTTTAGGAAACAATTCTAAAAAAAACGCCTGCTTTTCAGAATATTCTTCATCCTTTGATTCAGAAATGTTGAACATTTCATTTATCTTAATTTCTCTGGATAGAAATAATTTATAGATTGCAGATGTACCTAATTTCTTGATCCTTGTTTTAAGCACTTGATTATCCTCCGGTGTGTATATCCAAACCTGCCGACTATTTATGACAATTGTTTGAAGTTCCGGTTTCTGATATTTCCACGTCATTTGTCCAGGTTTCATAATATAGACCTCTCCACTGGAAATCTGTTTTTCTCCAAAAGATTGTAATTGTGTTATCTGGGTGAACGACGCTGTAAAATCATTCGTGTTGTTTAGATACTTTTGAAGCCCATTAATTATGTGGTCAATAGGGTCAGAATAGGTGAATTGTGGGATTAAAAAGAAAATAATGAAGAAAGAAAAAATTCTAAAAGACGTATCAGGTATTTTTTTCATTTTTCCAGAATACTTTTCTTCCTATACAAACTAACCTCTGCTCTATAAATGCTTGAATAGCTAAAGGATAGATATGATGCTCTTCTTTTAAAATTCTTTTTGAAAGGTTTTCTACGGTATCATCGTCAAGCACAGGAACAACCGCCTGGCAAATGATAGGTCCGGTATCTATACCTTCATCAAGAAAATGAACTGTGCAACCGCTAAACTTTACGCCGGCATCTAACGCTTTATTTTGAGCCTTAAGGCCTGGAAAGGAAGGAAGAAGGGATGGATGGATATTCATAATCCGATTTTTAAATTGTTTAACAAAGGTTTCAGACAAAACTCTCATAAAACCAGCGAGGCAAATTAGAGTTGCTTGTTCCCTTTTTATAATTTCAATAATATTTTGATCAAAATCTTTTCTCGTTTTGAACTTACTTGAATCAACAAATAATGTCTTAATGCCTTGCTCCTTGGCAATTTCTAAGGCCAATGCATTTTGCACATCGCTGATGACTACAGCAATAACGGCGTTGATTTTTTTGTTTTCTATGGAATTGATAATGGCCTGAAGGTTTGACCCTCGCCCGGAGACAAGAACGGCAATTCTAACCATTTCTTAACTCATTATTGATCATTAGTCATATGTTATTAAAACGATGCAATAAAAAGGCAATTAATAATAGGTAGCCTAAACCATCACATTATTACGTATGTCTTTAAGTAAAGCGATATTCTCTGCATGGCCTGTCATGCATGCGACTATACAGCCTCTTACCGGTTTTCCTAAAAGATAAAAGTCACCTATTATATCTAATATTTTATGTCTGGCAAGTTCCTCAGGAAATCTTAAATTAGTGTTAATGACTTTTTCGTCATCAAGCAAAATAACATTACTCAGTCTTCCACCGCTTGCCAGCCCCAATTCTTCAAGTTTTTCATATTCTTTTAAAAATCCAAAAGTTCTTGCCGGGGCAATTTCATTCTTAAAGCTTTCTTTTCCTCTGTGTGAATATACGAATTTTTGTTCCTTTATCGGGCCATCAGAATTAAATTGGTATTTAACTTCAAATTTTTTTGATGGCATTATACGTATTGATCGTCCATTTTTTTTAATGCAGTATTCCTTATCAATAACAATTTCCTCTAAGCTGATCATTTGTTCTTCAATTCCGCCATCTTCAATAAGTTCACAAAAGTCTCTTGCAGAGCCATCCATAATAGGAACTTCATCGCCTATTTTTATCAGTAGATTACTAATGCGATACATGTGTAAAACAGCCATTATATGTTCTATAGTCTTGATTGAAGTATAATTTTTTTCCAAGGTCGTCGCGTATTTTGTTGACGCGACATTATCAATATGAGCCTTTACTGTTTCTCCAGTTGATATGTCTTCAAAAACTATTCCACTGTGTGGAGGTAATGGAGACAAAATAAGGCCTGTTTTAATGCCGGAATGCAAACCCTGGCCGCACAGTACAACACTTCTTTGGAGAGTGCGCTGGTTTTTTTCTTTTATTCTGCCTGGTTTAGACAGTTTGATTTGGTGATACACTAGTTTTTGCTTAAATTGTGATTTCGTAATTCCTAATTCACCGGCTACTTTTTCAGGGTTCCAACGATATTTTTTTAATTGTTCTAAGATGAATTCTTTTTCCCATGCCTGTTCCCTTTCCTTAATAGAATTATTATTTTTTATAGCGCGTGTTTTTGTTAATTTTTTTTCATGGGATGAACTTGAATCCAACTTCTTTAAAAAATTTATTTTAGATTCAATGTCTTTATCAATCTTTGTCCGACGGTTAGTTTTTTGAATCTTGTTATTTTTTCTGCAATTAGTTTGTGTTTTCATTGCCTGGTTAACCGTAATCATTACTTTTTCAAGAGAAAAAGGTTTTTCAATAAAATCAAAAGCCCCCAATTTGATGGCTTTTACAGAAGTTTCTATACTTCCATGACCTGATATTACTATTACTTGGATAAGAGGGTACTTGCTTTTGATTTCTTTTAAAACTTCAATACCATCTTTTCCGGGAAGCCAAATGTCGAGTAAAACCAACTTCGGCCGGACGGTTTCCAGAAGTTCTAACGCTTTTAAACCATTATCCGCTTTATTGATATTATAGCCCTCGTCAAGCAATATTCCCTCAAGAGATTTCAGAATATTTTTCTCATCATCTACTATCAAAATATTTTCTTTTTTCACAGCAAACACCTTATACAGGTAACTCGATCAAAAAAGTTGTGCCTTTTACTTTATTTGGAATTGCTTTAATAGTTCCATTATGATCTTTTAGGATTCTGTTTGCAATAGCAAGACCAAGTCCAGTTCCTCTTTTTTTTGTCGTAAAATACGGGATAAATAATTTTACCTTGTCTTCAGTATTAATTCCTTCGCCACAATCAGAGATTTTAACTTTTACCGTATCATGCATTTCGTCAAGGTAGGTGCCTATTTCTATACGCCCTCCCCCATTCATAGCATCAATAGCATTATCAATTATGTTTACAAAAACTCTTTTAATCTGTTCATAATCAATATTGATTAATCTAATTTTTGGGTCAAATTGCTTGGTTATTTCAACATTACTTTTTACTCCATTATACAGATTAACCGTTTCGTCAATAATATCGTGAAGGAGATATGGTTTTGGTCTTGATTCCGGCATTCTTGCAAATTGTGAGAACTCATTTAACAACTCTTTCATTCCATTTACTTCGCTGACAATAATTTTAGTGGATTCTTTAAAAACCTTGTTAAAGTCTCTGGACTTTTCTTTAAATTTTTTCTGAATTCTCTGGGTATTCAGCTGAATAGGAGTTAAGGGATTTTTAATTTCATGGGCAAAATCCCTGGCTGCTTCTCTCCAAGCGGCAATTTTTTGAGTCCTAATAAGCTCAGTGAGATCTTCAAATACAATAACCATCCCAAGATAATCATTTTGTCTATTTCTCAGAACACTAATGCTGGTCAAAAGCGTTAACGTCACTCCTCTCACAGTTACATTAATCTGTTCTTCTATGGAATCAAGAGCTTTTTTATTCATTTTTTTTATAAGGGATCTAACAGGTTTTAAGAGTGCTTTTTTAAAAATTTCTTTATAATATTTTTCACTGAGGTCTTTAGAAGGTATCTTTAAAATATTAACAGCCGCTTTATTAACAGTCGTTATTTTTCCTGCCCGATCAAAAGAGATAACACCGGCTCCTATATTTTCCAATACTGTTTCCATATATTTCCCATGTTTATCCAGCTCTGTGTTTATTTTCTTTAAATTATCCGTTGTTGCTTCAATTTTAATTTTTCCCTGACGAAGATTGTCAGACATTTGGTTGAAAGAATCCACTAATATGCCGATCTCATCATTTGCCTTCACATCTATCTTAATGCTTAAATTTCCAGCGGCAATTGCTTTCGTTCCTTCTGCAAGCTCTTGTATGGGATCTGTAATTCCCCTTGCTAGGTAAAACCCAAACCAAATGGCGGAAAAAAGAATTAATAAAGTAATCATCAAAAAAGTAGTAATGTATCCTGCTTTAACAGGGTACTTTAAAAGCTTTTGCTGCTTATATTCCTCAAAAATTCTTTGAATTTCATTAATTTTTGAAATCATGCTCTTTGGAATATAATAAGCTGTCAAAACAACCCCCTGAACACTTTGATCTTGAGGTGTCAACACGGGCGATATCCCGGCAATCATATATGCCTGTTGAAAAGATCTCAGTTCTGAAGTTGCATTTTTTTTTAATCCCTCATTAACTAATTCTGAAAAATCATTTAATTGAATTGTCTCCTGAAGTTTAGGATTAAATATTTCTACTACCACGATATCTTTTTTAAATATTTTTATTGCGTCGACACCGTACTCGATTCTTTTATTTCTTACAAAATCAAAAAGGGTCTTGAGGTTTTCCTCTGCTAAAAGGTTTTTCTCGGTTACAATCTCACTCAGTTTTTCTGAGAAGTAAATAGAATTATTTTCATGGTTCTTGTAATAACTTTGAGCAACATGCAACGATTCTTTCAAGGAAGTTTCTACCTGCACATTAAACCAATTATCTATACTATATGTGAAAAGCTTGCTGGCTACCAGAAAAAGCAAAGCTGATGGAACAAGCGCGAGAGTTAGGAAGGCCAGAACAAGTTTTGTCTGAAATTTTGCGCCAATTATGCCGCTTCTTCTTTCAGAGTAAAGTTTTACCAAGTTTCTGAAAATTAATAAAACAAGAGCGCAAAGCAAAATAATAATAATATTAAATAAAGCAAAAACTATAACATTATTTAAGAGGGGGGAAGGGGTATGCTGCTGCATGATGAAGGTTTCTATAAAAGTTAAAAGCACCAACAAAATAAAAACAGAAATAGCAATCTTTATAATTCGACGTTTTTTCCTCCTTAAATATTCTTCAGATGGAAAAGTAGCATGTGGTTTTTGCATGGCATCCCTTTAAAAGGGTTTATTTGAATGTAAAAGGAGAGGAGCTTTTCCAGGATGTATCAAAGTTCAAATATGACATAAAAAGTAAAATGTAATTAAATGGAAACCAGGTTTGCTTGGAGTTAAGTTCGGCTTTTACGTTTACATAATATTTTTCTTTCTTATCTAATTTTTTATTTGAAATTAGGTGAATAGAATCCAGTTGAGCCATCTTTTTAACCACTTCATCAAAATCTTCAGTAATCCTTTTAGTTATTTTATTCCCATTATTATCGATAATATTATATTTTTCCTTTAAAGTATCAAACTTCACATATCTTTTAATCGTACGAGTTGCCACCTTTTTGTCATAGAAAAAAGGAATTTTTCGTTTGAGAACCACAGCATAAGTGATCCCAACTGGCACTCCGGACTTGATAGCTTCTACAACATCTTCTGAAAATCCGTCTTTCAAAGAAGCGTCTAGTACAAGTCTTTTCCCTGTATTAAAAACTTCTATGTTAGCAATCGAAGCCGCCTTAGCATAAACTGGATTATTTACTAAAAGAATGGCAAGAGATACAAGGAATATCTTGAAAATTGCTCTAAACATAAGCAAACCTCAAAATAGTTAAAAATTGAATTGTCATAATACTATCTTCTGCAGCGATCGTCAAATTTATTTCTATTCGAATATAAAGTGCTATAATCACAATGCTGATACTTTAAAATTACTGTTTTTTTTATTTAGGAGACTTTCATGAGCACTGAAATTGAAAAAGCAAGACTCGAAACACGTGATGCGTTTAAAAATAGGGGACTCCTTTACAGACTATTTTTTGAAGAAATTTCAAAAGAAATAGGGGAAGAAAAAGCTGCAAATATTATGAAGAAAGCAATTTACAGATGGGGTGGCGCTAAGTCTGACCGATATCATGCGCTTGCCGGTAAAAAGGACTTCAAAGGAATAGCGGATGAATTTATCAGAACGTCTGTTTGTAATGGAGAAGTATTCAAACCATCAATTCATAAAGTAGATAACAAATCAACAGTAATTGATATGGAAGGATGTCCACTCGTAGAAGCATGGCGGGAAATGGGGCTTTCCGAAGAGGAAATAACAAAAATGTGCGAAATTTCCAATGCTACGGATTATGGAAAATATGAAGGAATGGGATTTAAGTTAACCATTGAGTCCACATTAGCCAAGGGCGAGGAAAAATGCAGGCTTAAAATAGAGGAGAAAGATTAAAAAAACAGAAATAACAAAATGTGTCACGCACTTTAACATAGCGAATACATTTCACTTCCACAACCCTCTTTTTCTTATCCTTGCGATTTGTTCGTATCGTCTAAATATTTTCCTATATTTAAAATGGAATTTTGTGAATGCGTGGCAGTATCCCTGTTTAATTATCTCCGCATTTAGAAAAGTACCTTCTTCAAGAAAAGCATGGGCTAAGATCCGTTTATATTTATCCCTCTGGTTTTGATCAAATTCTAATCTTATCTTTTTACCTTCTACCAAATTGGCAGTAAACATAGATGTTTTTTTGTTAAAGTATTGAACCGGCTTTTGAAGGCGCTTTGTTTCGGGTGCATCAACAACCATGTTGCATATTGCTGAAACAGGCCTAATATAGCGAATACAAGGCTGTGATTTACTTTCGGCATTATAATTCACACCTAAAAGTTATGGCAATAAGTAGAACTATAGATAGAAGTTTTTTTATCTTTCCTCTATTCGGTCCAGAACGGTCTATCAGGGAGTTAAGCAGCGAGGATAATCATTGAAAGAATGAAGAAACTCGTTTGCAGGGAGTCTGAAGAAAAAGAGATGCGTTGCAAAGAACCTACCATGAAAAAAATGGAAGGAATGCAATTATTTATTTAAAGTTAAATATTGATGGCTAAACCGAATGGAAGCGGGCAAAACAAAAAGTACAATACGTGATTCTCATTTAATGTCATATAGTTTAGCGCCGTCTATTACAGCCTGATCCAAACTTTTCCATTTAATCTCATGTTCTTTTTTAGACTCATCTTGGATAATAAATATTTCTTGCTTCCCCTTTTTAACACATTGATCAAGGGTTTCATTCCCATTAATTCCATCTTCCTCTCTGTCTTTGTAGACGATGTCGTAGCGACCATCTTCATCACGATCCAGAACATAGTAAAAGGGATTGTTGTTTAGAAGGTAGTGTTCATACCGCGTTTTTCCATATTCTTCGCGAGATTCAACAACTCCTACAGCCGGGCTTGGAATATAGTCAGTGTTCTCTTTAAGAACTACATCCACCTTAGTTGAAATTACGATATTCTTAGGGAATCTTTTTTTCATCTCCTCTGGCGTTGTAGAGGGAGTACTATAACCATAATCCTGTGGCGACTGTCTATACACTGTTACAAAATCGACTTTCCCATTTTTATCTGTATCATAAAAAAAATTGATAAGACTTCTTCCATCTATCTCCCATTTTACGCGATTGTCGGTAGAAACCTCAGGTGGACGCCATTCTCTACACTCAGGACCTTCATAGGGAACCCACTCATATTTCGTATTTTCCAGGGCAAAAGCTGTCGAGGCGAACAGGGTAAGAAATCCAAACAGAGAAATTAATTTTAAACCGGAATTAAATGTCTTCATTTTTTAAATCCTTTCATTTAAGCTTTTAATATTGTTGCAATATGTCTTACCATATTAAGCTACCTTAAAGGTCTATGTCAATAGCAGTTTTGTGTTTATTAGTGCAGATCCTTAAATATCCAAACACTCCTTAGAATCCGATAGGTTATCAAGCCATCAGATTCAATGGTTCAACAAAAAACTAATCCGAGATACCCTTAAATCAACTTAAAAAAGTTATTATAAAACTGTTGAGCTGATTTTTTAAGATTTTCTATCTTTTTGGTTGTATCATTTCTCATTTTTTTAGGATCAATATAGTCTTTGAGGCTATTTAGTTCTTCCTTATATTCTTCCATCCATTCAAAAGCAGCTTCTTCAGTGACTTCCAGATGGAACTGGAGCCCAATAATCTTTTCACCAATTTTAAAAGCCTGGTTTGGAAAAAGTTCTGATTCAGCCAATCTTTTTGCCCCTGATGGTATGTCAAATGTATCGCCGTGCCATTGAAAAACTGTAATGTCTTTTTCAAAACCAGCAAATAAGGCATCACTCATTCCATCACAGGTCAAAGATACAGAATACCAGCCGATTTCTTTTTTCTTTCCGGCAAATACCTTTGCCCCTGCTGTTTTAGCTATTAATTGTGAACCTAAACAAAGGCCGAGAGTCGCGATTTTTTTATTGATTGCTTCATGGATCAGACGTTCCTCATCAAGCAAATAAGGATGTTGTTTTGTTTCATACACATTCATAGGACCGCCAAGTATGATAAGCGCGGAATAACCGGAAAGATTTTCAGGAACTTTGTCATTGTTGTACAACTGGATGTAGTGATATTCCATGTTCCTGTTTTTAATAGCGGCTTCCATTGTCCCAAGGTTTTCACAACCTATATTTTGTAAAACAAGAATTTTTTTCATTTATTTCAAGCTTGAGATCACAGCGTGGCTAGACCGCAACAAATTATAACCCTCTGTATCCCCATTTGCTAACGGGGAATGAAGAGAGAATTCCCCTCTAACAGTGTCCCTCTGGGACTGGGGTGTGTTAAAAAACTTTGCCAAAAAAACACGATGTTGCAAGTTTTTAATATAAAGCGCAGATCATCATTGTTTTTATTTTGATAAAATACGAGAAAAACTATATTATATGAAGTTATTTTTTGCAAGGCGAAATCGGCTGGATAACTGAACCGCAAAGTTCACGAAGAACGCGCAATAGATTCTTTGAACTGTATGGATATATTTTTCTTCATTATTTTCAAGTGATTCATGGTTTATTAAGAATTTAGGAGCAATACAGTATGACAAAAACATCAGCAAAACTAAGAAAGACACATTCTTGTGGTGTTCTTACAAGTAAAAATGATGGAGAAGAAGTGGTTTTAATGGGATGGGCGGATACGAGAAGAGATCATGGCGGTTTGATATTTGTCGACCTCAGAGATCGTGAAGGTATAACGCAGGTTGTTCTTAACCCTGAAATAGACCAAATAGCTCACAATGCTGCACAGTCTATCCGCAATGAGTTTGTTATAGCAGTAAAAGGCAGGGTGCGGAAAAGGCCGGAAGGTATGGCCAACCCGAAACTAAAAACAGGAGAAATCGAAGTTTATACCAGTGATCTGGAAATCCTGAATGAATCCAAACCCCTCCCTATTTCTTTTGACAATAGAGAAGAGATTTCCGAAAACAACAGGCTGAAGTATCGTTTTTTGGATTTACGAAGCGCAGATTTACAAAATAATCTCAAGTTGCGCCACAAGGTTTGCCGGGTTGTACGCAATTATCTAGACTCAAACGGTTTTATAGATATTGAAACACCTGTCTTAACAAAAAGCACCCCGGAAGGAGCACGCGATTACCTGGTACCAAGCAGACTCAATCCGGGCCAGTTTTACGCTCTACCTCAGTCTCCGCAACTATTTAAGCAATTGCTGATGGTTTCCGGTTTTGAACGTTATTACCAGATAGTCAAATGCTTCAGGGATGAAGACCTGAGGGCAGACCGCCAACCGGAGTTTACACAAATTGATATGGAAATGGCATTTGTTAATGAAAAAGATGTATTTTCTTTTGTCGAAGGGATGATATCTAATATTTACAAAGAAATCAAAGGTATTGAACTGAAATTACCATTTGATACTTTACCATACCGGGAAGCCATGGACAGGTTCGGAAATGATCATCCCGATGCGCGGTTTGGGTTGGAATTAAGGGACATAACTGATCTTGCCAAACAGTCTGATTTTAAAGTTTTCACAACGGCAACGGATAAAAAAGGACTGGTAAAGGCTATTAACGCAAAAGGATGCGCGGATTTTTCGCGGAAGGAATTAGATGATTTAACAGAAAATGCAAAAGTTTATGGGGCAAAAGGCATGGCGTGGATTAAAATTAACAAAGACGGCCTGCAATCCCCAATAATTAAATTCTTCAGCGAAGAGTTAATGGATCAAATTGTGAATCGATTAGAAGGAAATGAGGGAGACCTTCTTCTTTTTATGGCTGATACCCCAAAGATAGTGGCTGATACTCTATCATACCTACGGATAACCATAGCAAAACGTTTGAATCTAATTGACGAATCAAAGATTAATTTTGTTTGGGTTACAGATTTCCCGTTAGTGGAATATGATGAGGAGCAAAAAAAATATAACGCTATGCACCACCCTTTTACATCTCCGAGTGATAGTGATCTCGAATATTTTGAATCAGATCCAGCTAAAATAAAAGCAAAGGCCTATGATCTTGTTTTGAATGGAACGGAAATTGGTGGGGGAAGCATAAGAATTCACAGGAAAGAAATACAGGATAAGATGTTTAAACTTCTCGGCATATCGAAAAAAGAGGCTGAAAAACGGTTTGGATTTTTACTCCATGCCTTGGAGCACGGAGCTCCTCCTCATGGCGGCATAGCCTTTGGATTGGATAGAATATTAATGATTTTAATCGGCGCCGCGTCAATCAGGGACGTCATTGCGTTCCCAAAAACTCAAAAAGCCACCTGCCTCATGACCGACGCTCCCTCAAATGTGGATGAGAAACAATTAAAAGAACTTAAACTCAAGCTGAATGTGATCAAATAGGAACCATAGCGCGGCCGTAACCTAAAAATAGAACACAGATTACGCTGATTAAACAGATTTTTGTTTCACAGATTCTCCATAAAAGAGTACCTGCAAAACTTGAATTTTCAGATAAACCGAGGAAAAAATGAAAAATAATGCCGTAAGAGTTCGTTTTGCGCCCTCCCCTACCGGTCATCTGCATATTGGCGGTGTGCGGACAGCGCTCTTTAATTACCTGTTTGCTAAACATAATAACGGAACTTTTTTGCTCCGTATAGAAGATACCGATACCTCCCGTTCCACCGAAGAGTCCATTCAGCAGATCATCGAAGGTCTCAAATGGATTGGGATAGAGTGGAATGAAGGACCTTTCAGACAGACTGAAAGAAAAAAAATTTATCAATCTTATCTTAAAAAGCTTTTAAATGAAGGAAAAGCCTATAAGTGTTATTGTTCTTCGGAAAATCTTCGTGAAATACGGGAAAAGGCGATGGCTGCAGGAGAAAATCCACGATATAACAGAAAATGCCGCGATTTAAGTGAACATCCAAAAGAGAAACCTTTTGTTGTCCGATTCCGAACTCCAGTTGACGGCTCGGTCACTATAAAGGATCTGCTCCATGGTGAAGTTACTTTTAATATGTCTGAAATGGACGATATAATCTTAGCCCGATCAGACGGTAGCCCAACTTACAATTTTGTAGTTGTTGTGGATGACGTAGAAATGGAAATCACTCATGTGATCCGCGGAGACGATCACCTGTCTAATACTCCAAAGCAGGCGCTTTTATACCAGGGTCTTAATCTCCCATTCCCTGAATTCATTCACATCCCAATGATTCTCGGCAAGGACAAAAAACGACTGAGCAAGAGGCACGGAGCCACTTCGATTCTAGCATATAAAGATATGGGATACCTGTCGGAAGCGATGATTAATTATCTCGTTCGCCTCGGCTGGTCTTCCGGGGATCAGGAAATTTTCTCCAAAAAAGAAATGATCGAGAAGTTTACCTTGGAAAATATAAATAAATCAGCCGGAGTATTCGACACTGATAAATCGCTCTGGCTAAACCAGCATTATATTAAAGAAAGCAGACCTTCTGATATATCCCCTCTTTTGAAAAAATTCTTAGTACTTGAAAATATAATTTCTACTGAGAACGATTTTGCTGATAATGAAATAGAAAAGGTTATCCCTTCATTACAAGAGCGAAGCAAAACTCTAATTGAGATGGCTCATAAAGCGGAGTTTTATTTTAAAGAGGAAATAGTTTATAACGAAGCTGCGGCTAAGAAATATTTAAAAACTGATATTCTTTTAATATTTAAAGAGTTTGAAGATAAACTTATAGCTATATATGATGCTTTATCCTATGAAAATTTAGAACCTATATTTGATGAATTAATGAAAAATCATAATCTCAAATTAGGTAAAATCGCCCAGCCGTTAAGAGTCGCACTAACGGGATTAAAAGAAAGTCCCGGAATATTTGAAGTAATCGTTTTGTTAGGCAAAGATAAGGTCTTAAAGCGTTTGCAGAAAGCTATTGAATACATCCAACCTTAAATAATTTAACCTCAGAGTTTGCCAATCTTGCAGAGAGAAAGATGGAATATTCTTTTCTTGCGGAAGTTGTATTAATTACCCATTTCCTATATGCCTTCTTTGTTGTCGGAGGTCTGCTGCTTATTTGGATAGGAGGATTCATCAAATGGCAGTGGGTAAAGTTATTCTGGTTTCGTGTTATTCATCTTGCTTCAATAGCTTTTGTCGCTGTTATATCCTTGTTCGGTATTCCCTGCCCTCTTACGATTTTGGAAGGAAATCTTCGCATAGCAGGCGGAGCAGATTTTTATAACCAGAGCTTTATTCAATACTGGCTTCACAAAATTCTCTTTTATGAGGTACCTGAGGAGATATTTACTGCAATTTACGTGGTTTTTGCAATAGCAGTTACAGGATCATTCTATTTTGTCCCTGTCCATTTACCAACTTTTTTAATCCAGAAAAACACAAAAAATAGGAATTAACATCCCTCTTTAATCCCCCTTTTTAAAGTGGCATTTTTGGGTGGTACCTCTACACAGTGTCTATGATTTGAATTTCATTTGTTATCGCTATATACTTTTCCGATCAATGAAAATTGTTTTACAAAGAGTATCTGAAGCATCTGTTGAAATTGATGAAGTTGTTGTCGGTAAGATCGGACGTGGGATTATAATCCTGCTTTGTGTTGAAAAAGGAGATTCTATAAAAGATGTTGAGTACCTTTCTGAGAAGACGATCTACCTTAGAGTCTTTGATGACGAGCAGGGAAAAATGAACCTCTCGCTGCTTGATATCAATGCTGAAATGTTGATTATTTCGCAATTTAGCCTAGCCGGAGATTGCAGAAAAGGGAGAAGACCGGGATTTGATAAGGCCGCGGAACCTGACCTTGCAAAGAAGCTATACCTTCAATTCATTCGCTCTGTGCAAAATAAAGGAGTTAAAACTGCAGAAGGGAAGTTTGGAGCGTTAATGAGCGTTAATATCACAAACGATGGACCTGTTACTTTTATTCTGGAAAGTAAGTAATGTCCTCTAAAAACCAGACTTTTGATCTTTTATTAGATGAATTTGTTAATTATTTAATTGTAGAGAGGCGTCTGGCAGACAATACAGTTGAATCTTATCAAAGAGATATTCTCCGTTTTCTTGATTTTGTTTCATCCAAAAGAATTCAAAATATTGAAAATGTAAAAATAGATACCATCCGCTCTCATTTAAAAAATCTGATGGAGAGTAATCTGTCTTCTGTTTCATTAGCCCGTCACTTAGCTTCTATTAGAGTCTTTTATCGTTTTTTAGTTAATGAGAGAAAATTGAAAGAAGACCCAACCACATACCTTGAATCACCAAAACTCTGGAGCCGCATACCTACTGTATTAACTTTAAAAGAAGTCGACTCGCTATTAAATCAGCCTTATACCAAAACCGCTCTTGGTTTAAGGGATAAGGCTATGCTAGAAATCCTTTATGCAGCTGGTCTTAGAGTGTCTGAACTGGTTTCTTTAAGGACAAACGATATTAACCTGCAATCGGGATATCTTGTTTCTACTGGAAAAGGTTCCAAAGAAAGGATCATTCCCATTGGAGAATCAGCCCGTATAAAGACTGAAGAATATTTAAACAACGTTCGTCCACAACTGCTCAAAGGAAGCAAGATGCCCGAACTTTTTTTGAGCCGTTTTGGGAGGAAGATGACGAGACAAGCATTTTGGAAAATTATTAAAAAATACGCCCTGTCTGCCGGAATAAAAACAAATTTAAGTCCTCATTCACTGCGGCATTCTTTTGCCACGCATTTACTGGCAGGAGGAGCTGATCTGCGGGCTGTTCAACAGATGTTAGGTCACGCAGATATTTCCACCACACAAATTTATACTCATGTTATGAAAGACCGGCTGAGAGAGGTTTACGATAAATTTCATCCAAGGAAATAAATGTACATCAAGTTAGGTCATCCTGGCCAACTTTTTCAAAATTCCTGTATATTAAATTAAAAAGGAAATATTGTTTCCCCTTCAACCATTGAAAAAGTTATTTCTCCTTTTGATGAGAAAATGGATTTGTATATATCGTCATCTCTATTTATTTTAAGGCCTATAATATCAGCTTTTTTCCCTGTTTCCAGGCTACCAACTTCTTTTTCAAGCCAGAGCGCCTTGGCTCCGTTTATAGTAACCATTTTAAGCAATGTTTCGTGGTTGATTTCAGGAAATTGCTTTCTAACTAAAATTAATTCCTCAAACATATTCAATGTTTTGTTGCTGGCAAGACTGTCCGTTCCTATCGCTACATTAATATTGTTTTCCAGGAATTTCGTTAAATGATAACTACGGTCTCTTTGAAACCATCGATTGCTGTTCGGACAGCATACAACAGACATATTATTTTTCTTTATGATTTTAAAGTCTTCACCATTAATATGGTTCAAATGTATTCCTGTAATGCCGTTTAAATCTCCTGAATTCTCTAAATATTTTATTGGAGATGTTTTTTCTGGTTTCCATTCAGGTTCCCATCTATCTAAACTTTCCAGCAATTGTCGCAAGTCCCCCTCCCCATTTTCAATAAATTCTAACTCCTCTTTTGTCTCAGCAATATGCATAATTAATGGCAACTTTTTAACTTTGGCTAAACTAAAAGATAACTTGATTAATTGTGGTGACACACTATAGGTCGCATGTGGAGACAGTCCACATTTTACCAGGCTATCACCCTTGCAATCCCAAAGCAATTCATGAACCCGGTTCATTTGATCTTCTATCATTGATTTTTTAAATCCAATTATTTCTAAGAAAATTACTCCACGCACTCTCATGTTCTGCATTACTTTTGTTGAAAACCCGCTTCTCGATATATCTCCTATTGTTGTAGTGCCGGTTGCAATTAAGTTTTTGATTCCTTCTTTGCATGCATCCTTTTCATCTATTTCAGTCAAAGAATCGTTGTAGGAAATAATTTCTTTAATCCAAGAGTTGAAAGGTATTCCGCTTTTTATTTTGTTCTTTAAACGCGATAGCGATAGGTGCGTATGGGTATTCACCAGTCCAGGCATTACCAGATGGTCGGGATAATGGGAAACTTGATGATGGGCAATATTGGGACAGTCTTTTTCTCTTCCAATAAATTGAATTTTTCCGTTTTTTATTAATATGGACCCATTTTGAATTACAGGAGTAGTAACAGGCAGGATAAATTTTGCGTTTATACGAATCGTGTGATCAGACATTAAAAAAAGATACCTTCTTCAGGAAATTCTAAAAAGGATTAGTTAAAATAACATATATTTACTTCAATAATCCACCAAGCCCCTTTCCAATACCTTCTAAAACGTCTCTTTGAGATCATCGACAGGTTTCTTTTCTTTATGTTTCGGCTATGAAGCAGGTTTTGTGGTGCAGTTTTTTTGCCTTGAGACATGGCAGGTAAACATGAATTTTCATCTCCTGAATGCGTCTGTTACGGTATGTAAGTAAAGGATGAAAGAAAGTTTAACTTTAAATTATCCGTCTCTCTTAAGCTCTCGACCAGTGGTTTAGGTTACCTTCTGAGCTATCAAGCCGCAATATTTACTAAAATCCATTGACTTCAAAATCAATGCAACAGCCACGACTGCTATTAATATAACAGCAACAAAAATAGTAAGTATGGTTTTAATGCGCATGAGATTTCCCTGCCAGGTCTAACAGGCTAAAGCGATGAGAATGCGGAGTTTTTATGATTTTAAAAATATTCTGGCGGTTTGCAGTCCTGCATAATAAAATTATTGAATCCATGAACGCCAATCTTCTGAAATTATCCCATCCTTTTTGTAGCGATGCATTGCGTTTTTGCAAGAACAATTTCTTTCTAAATTCTGAATAAGCTCAATGGATTTTCGGATAATCACAGGAAACCTTTTACATGAAAAAGAGGCTTTTTTTTGTTCATCATTATTTATCATTCCTTCAAAGAGTTCTCCTTTTTTAAAAGGACGATCCGATATTCCTTCCGCAAAATTAGTGAGGTAACAAATTGGCGCATAGCACATCTCAAGTTCTCGAGCTAGAAAAGTTTCCGGGATAAGGGTCATTCCAACCAAATCTCCGCCTGATATTTTATATTTATTAATTTCAGCAGCCGTTTCAAGGCGCGGTCCCTGAGTGCAAACATAAACCCCATTATTATGGAATTTTAAATTAAGTTCGTGAAAGGTTTTGATCAGTGCTTCTCTTGTTTCTTTACAAAAAGGAGATTTATGTCTGATAAAACCAATACCTTTCTTCTCAAAAAAAGTATATTGACGATTCTTTGTTTCATCAATTATGTCGTGTGGCAGAACAAAATCTCCAACGGAAAACCCAATGTTAATAATTCCGGGTCCGGACCATGAAATAATCCTTTCCACTTCACACTCTTTTAAGGCCCAGATATTAGCACGATAATTCACGAAAGGAGCTGAGATGGAGTACCTTTCTTCTCCGTGTCTGGAAAGAAAAAGAAAGTTAATGCCGTCTTTAGAAAATCTGTGGATAGGAGCGCTTTCTCCAAAAGGGGTAGGAATTTTTTTGCATTCCAAGTTTGTTCCAAAATCACCATTACGTAAGATGTCATAACCGCCACTTCCGGCAATAACAGCAAATTTAGCATCCATATTTTTAAACCGCAGAGTACGCTGAACCCACAGAGACGTATAATTTTGTTATCAGCGTACTTCGCGATCTCTGCGGTAAATCTATTTATTCGATAACAATTTAGAAATGATCAAATCCAGGTTTTCAGTCATTTTTTCTACATCGCCTCCCGCTATCCTGGGAGTTACTTTAATCACATCATTTATTATAATCGTAGGGGTCTCACTGGCCTTATATTTTGAGGCCAACTCCATGCCTTGTCTTACTTTTGCAATCAAATTATTTTGGTTTCTAACGTCTTCTGCTATTCCTGACTCGCTTATAATGAAATTCACTACACGCGGATCAAAAATTTGCGCCCCTCCATCAAAATTGGCGTCGAAAATATTCTTTGTCACTTCTTCGGCCATTCCTTTACTTTGCGCCAAATAAAAAGCGATAGCTGGAAATTGTGTCTGCCTTCCCCAAAAAATTGGAATTTTCACATAAGCAAGTTTATTGCCATATTTGAGTTCAAGGTTTTTGGAATACGTTAAGAATTTATAACAATGTCCGCAGGAAAAATTGAAAAACTCAACTATCGTAACGCGATCTTTTCCGAAGGCTTTATTAATATCACCGAGAAGCACATATTTACCAGGTAATGTTTTAAATCCAAAACTTTTAATTGGAAATAACAATATCGCAGCAAACAAAATTATTAAAATCTTTTTCATTACGACCTCCTAATGTTTTATTTTTTCCCAATAGGTTGAAAATTTATAATTGGGACTGTTTTCCCTAGTATGGCATGGTAAACAAGAATCTTCAGTAAGTTTTTTATAAAGTATATTAATTTTTTTCTGTCCCGCTTTATGGTCTCGCATTATAAATTTCATATGGTTGCTACCTGCTCCATGACATGCCTCACACTGAACATTTATTAATTTAGGTGTTATGCTTTCCGACATAAACCCCCCATTCTGCTTAAATCCCGTAGTATGGCATTTTAGACATTCCGGATCAAAAGATTTATTAGACTTTTTTAGTGATTTAAAAGAATGGGAATGGCCGCTTTTCTTCCAGATGGCGTATTCATATCTATGGCACATTTTACATGCAATTTCTGTAATGAAAGTTTTTTTTATTGCCCTTTTCTTGTCCTGCAACCATTTCATAAAAAGCTGCTTTGTTTCGTCGTTGTATTTGTCATAAATAGATTGCACCAGTTGGCTGTCATTAATTTTACTGTTAAGTGGAATATACTCATTGGAAATATTTTGAATCTTTTTTTGATCAGTGGATATAGATATTTTCCCTAAGTACTGCCCTCGTTCTCGAACATGAACCATTATTTTCTTTCCTGCTATTTCAGGATTAACAATAAGCTCGGTTTCATCCAGGTGCCCATTTATAACAATATCGACATCATCTAAATTAAAAAGTTCTTTTGCCTTCTCCTTATCCATGTGCGTCAGCAACAAGATAATATTTGCTTCACCTGCTGCTTTAAGCTTTCTTAATATTTTTTCTAAACTAATTCCTGGATTCTCTACTTTAACCTTTGTTTGTCCTTTTGCAAAAAAGAGTTCTTGCCCCAAAAGCCCTATAACAGCTATTGTTGTTCCATTATTGAATGTTTTTAAAAAGTACTTTATCGTTTTTTCCTGTTTAAGATTATTATTCTCTACATTGCTAAGAACCCAATGATCAAATGATCCTTGGTTTAATATTTCCTCACCATAAACAAAATCTTTTTCTCCTAAAAGCGCTGCATCATAACCCATTTTGTTAAAGCCTTCGATCATAGTTTTCGCTTTTAATTTTCCCTGCTCTGTCGGTTCTTTAAAGGTATCGCCTGCATCCAGCAGCAGGATATTTTTATTAACAGAGCGTTCTTTTTCAATAATAGTTGCCCGTCTAAGAATTCCGCCTAAATCCTCTTCTTCCGTACAACCGCAAGGTTTTACTTCCCCCAAAACAGAGCCCGTGTAAAGGATGATCAGAGACTCTTCAGCAAAAACAGGAATGGAAATTAGACAGGAAAACAGGATAAACGCCACCAGAAAACTTGTTCGATATTTTTTTGAACTACTATTGATATTTAACTTATTCATAAAGCTGAGAGGCTCCGCAACCGAATGGAGCTTCCGCTGCGGTAAGCAAACAAAAGAACTTCTTCAAAAAAACAAGCTTTTACATAACAATAGTATAAAGAATTATAGCAGAGGAAACAAGGTTATTACAAAATATCTCAAGGAGTTTATTCTGAGTTTCTTGAGATTTTTCAATTCACCCAGGATGACAAGAATCGAAGGGTTCAGCTTTTAACTGATAACAAATAACTAACAGCGAATAACTATCTGCTCTGCCATCCCATATAGGCGGCTCCTAAGAGTCCGGCGTCATTTCCGCACCTTGCTTTTACTATCTGAACGCTTTCACCCGGAATTTTATAGGTTCTCAGTTTCATTTGAGAAACAGCTTCCTCAATAAAGAATTCCCACGCTGGAAGTACTCCACCGCCAATAATAATCATTTCTAAGTTCAAAATATTAATTAAATCAGCAAATCCTATCCCTAGATATTTACCCATTTCTTTAAAAATGGTTTTTGAAAGATGATCTCCTTTTTTAGCCAGATCACATAATAGTTCAGATGTTATTTTGTCCGGATTGTCGTCTGCTAATTCCCTTAATTGTTTTGAGTCGTTTCCATCATTAAACTTTTTACGTGCCATATCTACAATTCCAGTCGCAGAAGAGTATCTTTCCATGCAACCCCTACCGCCGCATGGGCACGGCAAGCCTTCCGGCTCTACTATAATGTGTCCTACCTCTCCTGCCATTCCGGTCATACCCCTCCAGACTAATCCGTTTAAAAGTATGCCACCACCAATACCCGTTCCAAGAGTCATGCAACAGAAATGCTTATACCCCTTCCCGGCTCCAACCCACCCTTCTCCTAAGGCTGCGGCATTAGCGTCGTTATCAATAACAAAAGGAATATTTGTCTTTTCTTTAAGCGACGCTTGCAAATCAAAATCTATCCAGTGCGGAAAGTGAGGAGATTTGGTGACAATACCTTTTTCAGAAAAAATAGCTCCGGGGATTCCAAAACCTATCGCTTCAGGGTCTTTTCCCATCTTCTGTGATAAATCTTCAATCACATCAAACATATTCGCTACCGGTTGGAAATGCCCTTCTTTTGCCGCTGATTCTTTCTTTGCGCGAAAGATTATATCACCACGTTTGGATACAACACCACCTTTGATAAAGGTTCCGCCAAGATCAATTCCGATAACATATTTTTGAGTCATTGTTTTAATACAATTTAAAATCCGGAGTTCTAATTTATTTTTGATGTGGCATATCTAAGTCGGTGCTTTATTCATTAATTCTCTCTCCTGCATCTACCAAATCCGGGTATTCTTTTTTTATGAAGCTTTTTAACCTGTCAAAAAGTCTCTGTTCTGCCTGTCGTACAGCTTCTTTTGTGATGCCAGAGCGGTCTGCAATTTTCTGCAGGGTATCCGGGTTATTCGACATGATACGGTTTTCCAAAATATCCCTATCGCTCTTTTTCAAATCTGATTTAAAGGTCGAGATACTTTTCCGTAAATCAGAATGAAAAAGTGTTTCAATGAAATCATCCTCAGCGTTTTCTGTTGGTTCAGGTAAAATATCAATCAATTCGCCCTTTTCATTATCACCTGCCGGTGAATGTAACGATACATCAAAAGCGCCAAGGCTTTTATCCACTTCAACAATTTCTTCAGGGGAAACATTGAAATGAGCGGCTAATAATTTAGGAGTGGGAGAAAACCCTTCAGCAAGAAGCCGGTCTTTTTCCTTCTGAAGATTATATAATAATTTGCGGCGTGTATTCGTAGTACCAACCTTTACCATGCGCCAGTTGTCCATAATGTATTTTAGAATATAAGCTTTTATCCACCAGGTGGCATAGGCTGGAAGTCTTACCCCCTTTAAGGGCTCAAACTTTTTCACAGCCTGCATGAGACCTGTATTTCCTTCCTGAATAAGGTCGAGAAGATTTTGAAACTCTCTTTTGAACTTCATGACAATTCTTACCACTAACATAAGGTTGGAAGTAACCAATTTGTATGCGGCATCGGCATCTCCTTCTTTCCAGTATTTGATTGCCAGCGAATATTCTTCTTCTGCTGTCAACTCGCGGTACTGCTTGACCTCGTTGATATAGGCTTGAAGCGGATCGCTTACAACCAGTGATTGTTTTTGGTGTTTCTGTTTTTTCTCCAACCAATTTTTTTTCTTCTTTTTGCTCATGATTTTATTATACAGTTGACCTCATGATTTTCAAAATAGAAGGTAACAGATTGAAAATTTCGTCAAATATATTATGGAATCAAATAGCAACACAACCGAAACCACAAATTACTTTAATTAATGACTTATAGTGCGCGATACTTAAATCCTAACTCTTAAATCATTGTATCTTAGAACTTATTCCCATGTTTCTTTTTCATATAATTTCCGTAAAAACAGTGCTTAAAAAAACGGTCTTGTAAGTATGTAGTATCAAGCAGTTTATTTTAGATTTTGCTTCGCCCCGCTAAGCGTGGCTTCGAAGATCGCCCTTTTATAAAGTCCATCCTTGGCCTCAACTTGAAGCCGAAAAATTTATGTGAACCGGTACTATTAGAAACATATGCGATGCCAGGCCTTGTTTCACTACTGACGCTGTGTTGCAAGTAGACAATGAGATAGATTTCTTATCATATTGTCTGTAAAAAATGTAGAAAAGGACTACAGAATACATGGCACTATCCGGTTTAGGAAAACGGTTAAATCTAAGGACAAAATAATTAACTACGGGATACAATGTGTCAATGACGACAGGAAAGTATTGCTGGAAATCAAGAAGTTTGCGGAAAGCAAAAAGAAGGTACGGAACATAAAAAAACCAAATAATAGTTTGTGATCTATATTGTTTTACTTTAAAAAAGCATAATCAATGTCTGTACAAGCTGCGCCATGAAATGGTAATCCAGTGTTTCAGGCTTGTCTCCATAATCATGGTAATTGGGATTACGCAAAAAAGCGGTATCTGTGACCATGACAGCGGGATATCCATTGTCCCAGAATGCAATGTGATCGCTCAACCTTGAAATAGGAAGCATCCTCCCTTTTCCCGGTACAACAAGTTGTTCATAAGGTACAGTATTTTTATATTCAGTGAGTGAGATTAATTGTTTTAAAATAGATGTTGACGCCATGTTAGCCAGAAAGGCGATAAAATCACCAGTCCTAGGATAATTTCTGAAACTCAGCGGAAAAGGTATTTGCTGACTATCGGGAGAAATGTTTTTATAACCAACCATTTCAAGACAAACCATCCCTTTTATCTTTACACCTTGCTTTTTAAGTATTTTGACATACTGGCGGCTACCCATTTTTTTGGTATAAAAAGCAGGTGGTTCTTCAAGAGTAAACGCTAAAAACTTCAAGTTATTCTTTAACTGTTGTTCCTCTTTTAATCTCTTGGCTTGTCTTGCGAGTTCCAAAAGTACAGCAATTGCGCTGGCGTTATCGTCTGCCCCGGGAGATGTTGACACCGTGTCATAATGCGCGCCGATAATAAGAATGCTCTCATCAGAAGAACCGGAAAATATATCCAGTTCCAGGTTCGCTACTTCAGTTTCCTCATAAATATAGGGGTACTCTTTTACGTCGCCAAATTCTTCTAATCTTAATTGTATATAATCTTTAGCCTGCTTTAATTTATCCGGGTGGAAAATACTCCGGATGCCAATGCTTCCGGCTAACATTTGGACGTCGTCTTTCATACGTTTTGCAGAATCTTTAAGGTCTATGACGTATGCGGAAGGCACAGGTCTATCTTTAGGGACGGTTCTATCACTGGGGCTGTTCAGGTAAAATATCTTTCCAAAATAATAAATCAGAGCTACAAGAATTATTATCAGGATATAGTGAGTCATGATTTTCCAGAGATTTAGCATTATACGCAATACTCCACTAACGTCCTGCCGTCATGGACATAATCACAATATAATGCTTTTTACTGTTAATACCGGCGTCATAAATAAGAAGAATATTGCTATGACCCAGCATGCGAGTTGTGAATAGAATTTTTTATGCGATACATGGTTTGAAATGATTTTACTGTTCTGTTATTCTGTTGTGAAAAAATACATAATAGATTTCCGCTTTCGCGGGAATGACAAAGTAGCCGCGAATCTATGGACGGAAACATGTTAGTAAATTTCCATAGTTTTAGAGACACGCTTTAGCAGTTAAACATCTACCTTAAAACTCCTTATTTAAAATGACAAAATCTATCATGTTTCAGGGCACAGGTTCGAATGTCGGAAAATCCATTATTTGTGCCGCCTTTTGCAGGATATTAAAAGATGACGGCTATAAAGTTGCTCCTTTCAAGGCTCAAAACATGGCCCTTAATTCTGCTGTTACCGGAGAAAATACGGAAATAGGCAGAGCACAGGCGTTTCAAGCAGAGTGCGCCGGAATTTCTCCTTCTGCATATATGAACCCTATATTGCTTAAACCTACCGGTAATCAGACTTCTCAAGTTATTATTCTTGGAGAGTCTCACGGTCTAATGAGCGCTAAAGAATATCATAAATATAAAAAAAAAGCATGGAACGCAGTAAAACAGGCTTATCAATATTTAGCAGATGAGTATGATGTGATCGTCATCGAGGGAGCCGGAAGTCCGGCAGAAATAAATATCAAGGCTCAGGACATCGTTAATATGAAAGTTGCCAAGTACACGAAAGCGCCTGTTATCCTGATTGGGGATATTAATCTGGGAGGAGTCTTTGCCTGGCTTATTGGGACGTTAAAACTTTTAACCACGGAAGAAAAAAGGATTGTTAAAGGTATAGTGATAAACAAGTTCCGGGGAGATAAATCCCTGCTCGATTCTGGCCTGCATTTTTTAGAGGCTAAAACAAAAAAGAAAGTGGTGGGGGTATTACCCTATTTTAATAATTTAATTCTTGATGATGAAGATAGTCTGGCATTGGAAGAAAAATCTAACTCTAATGCTAATGGTAAGGTAAACATTGAAGTGTTACGACTGCCCCGAATTTCCAATTTTACAGATTTTGACCCTTTTAAGCATGATCCGCAGGTTAATTTAAGTTTTGTAGAAAAGCTTTCCGGTAAAGCGGACATTATATTTATTCCTGGATCTAAAAACAGTATCGAAGACATGGCATTTATAGAAAAAAGGAACCTTAAAAAACAAATTTTAACTCACTTTAAGCAAAAAAAATCTGTATGGGGAATTTGCGGCGGATTACAAATATTGGGAAAAACAATTGAAGACCCTCATTTGGTAGAAAGTAAAATGAAAAGCATCTCCGGGTTAGGGCTGCTGGATGTTAAAACGATATATTCAAAGAAAAAAATAACCAAAAACACTACAGGGAATTTGTTTTTTAATGGAAAAATTATGCCTGTGGAAGGTTATGAGATTCATTATGGAGAGAGCCGATTTGGAAAAAAAAGCACTCCTTTTATTTTTGGATCAGGGGAAAATGATGTGATTGGAATTTATCAAAACAATGCCTATGGAACGTATCTCCATGGAATTTTTTCTCATGACGAATTGAGAAGGAGTCTACTCGACTCTATTTTACAAAGCAAAAAGATATCCGCTTCTCAAAAATTCAGATATAAAATTGAAAAAGAAAAATCTATTCGACACTTAGCTCAACTTGTTAAAGAAAATTTAAACATAAAATATATTTATAAATTGATGGGGTTATGAAACAAAAAGCTCTACATGAGAGCAACGATAAGATCAATAATATTTATTCTGTATTAGATGCTGTTTAATGCGGTTTCTTTGATTTTAATGGTTTTTCCCGTTTCAAGCATCGCTATTTATGAAATAAAGAAAAACATGTTTTCCCAGTAGCACAGGGGTGGTTAAAAAAACTAACCTAACCCCTTTCTTCAACATGATCAGGACAAGCTCTTCGCAAGAAGAAAAGAAGCGCTAATCGCGTGGTGATCTAAGAAACTTTTTTATACATTTTTAATACCGGTAATATTCTGGTTTATAAGGACCGTGTACTGAAACTCCAAGGTATTTAGCTTGCTCATCCGTAAGCTTTGTTAATTTGACACCCAATTTATCAAGGTGGAATCTTGCCACCTCTTCATCCAGTTCTTTCGGTAGCATGTATACCCCAACCTCATATTTTTTGGTAAATAGTTCAATTTGCGCTAAAACCTGGTTAGTAAAAGAATTTGACATTACAAATGAGGGATGACCGGTCGCGCATCCAAGGTTTACAAGTCGTCCCTCCGCTAATAAAATAACCGCATGCCCGTCAGGGAAAACGTATTTGTCTACCTGGGGTTTAATCATGACTTTTTTAATACCGGGAAAGCTATTTAATTCCGACACCTGGATTTCACAATCAAAATGGCCAATGTTACAGACAATTGAAGCATCTTTCATCATTTTCATGTGTTCAATAGTAACAATGTCTTTACATCCGGTAGTGGTTACAAAGATGTCTCCCTGAATCGCCGCGTCTTCCATGTTGGTGACTTCATATCCTTCCATAGCAGCCTGAAGCGCGCATATTGGGTCAATTTCCGTTACGATAACCCTGGCGCCAAATCCTTTCATGGAATTAGCGCATCCTTTACCGACGTCTCCATATCCTGCGACAATAACTACTTTTCCTGCGACCATAATATCCGTCGCCCTTTTTATCCCATCTGCGAGGGATTCACGGCATCCATAGAGATTATCAAATTTTGATTTTGTAACAGAGTCATTAACATTAATAGCAGGAACTTTCAGGGTTTTTTTCTCCAACATTTTTACAAGTGCGTGCACGCCGGTAGTTGTTTCTTCTGTTATTCCCTTAATGTCTTTTAAAAGGTCAGATTGCTTGTCATGAACAAATGCCGTCAGGTCTCCTCCGTCATCGAGGAGCATATTTGGTCCCTGTCCGTCCGAAAAATTCAAAGTCTGTTCAATACACCACCAGTATTCTTCTTCTGTTTCCTCTTTCCAGGCAAATACAGGGATTCCGGCCTCAGCCATAGCTGCGGCAGCATGATCTTGAGTAGAAAATATATTACAGGACGACCATCTAATTTCCGCGCCTAATTTGATCAATGTTTCCATCAGTACAGCTGTCTGTATTGTCATATGCAAACACCCTGTAATTCTAGCTCCTTTTAAAGGTTTCGAATCTTTATATTTTTTTCTCACAACCATCAGGCCTGGCATTTCCTTTTCCGCTAATTCAATTTCCTTTCTTCCCCATTTCGCAAGAGTGATGTCCTTTACCTTAAAATCAGCCTCTACCGCTACAGTCATTTTTTCTCCTTAAAAAATAGCAATTCGTCAATTATTATCCATTAATTAGTTACTAGTGTTAATTATAAATAAAATATCTATTTATAGTCAAGGTCTGCTATCATTACTGCATGAGTAAAAAGAAAATAACATTAGGGCTTATACAGTCATCTGTCACAAAAGATATTATCAATAACTTTCAAATAACCACAAAAAAAATAGAGGAAGCTGCTGATAAAGGGGCTCAAATTGTATGCCTTCAGGAATTATTTAAAACCACCTACTTCCCACAGGATAAAAATAGAGACGCGTCAAAATTTGCTGAACCTATCTCAGGCAGTTCGACAAAAACATTATCCAATTTAGCGGCAAATCTTAACATTGTAATCATTGCTCCTTTATACGAAAAAGGTTCTAAAGGAAAATATTTTAATACGGCTGTTGTAATTGACGCGGACGGTAGAATATCAGGCAAATATCGCAAAACCCATATTCCGCATGACCCATTTTTTTATGAAAAAAATTATTTTACCGAGGGAAAATCAGGATATCCGGTTTTTCGCACAAAATACGCCGTAATCAGCGTGCTAATTTGCTATGACCAGTGGTTTCCTGAAGCCGCGAGAATTTGTGCCCTCAAGGGCGCTGAAATATTAATTTATCCCACTGCAATTGGATGGATAAAAAACTATAATCCCTCTGAAGGTGACTGGGAAAAGGCATGGGAATTAATTCAGCGATCCCATGCTATTGCTAATGGGGTGCATGTTGCCTCTGTTAATAGAGTGGGAATAGAAAACAAAATTGCATTCTGGGGAGGATCATTTGTTTGTGACTCTTTTGGAAATGTTCTGAAAAAAGCAAATAATAACAAAGAAGAAGTCCTAATCGCGGAAGTTGATCTTGGTATGAATAAAAAAATCCAGAACGACTGGGGATTTCTAAAAAACAGACGACCGGATTCTTATAAACGGATCTGTGGTCATTAGTTATGTGTCAATGTAATTTAGATTTTGAATTGGTAATTGATAAATGACCTATGACCATTTCAATAAAACTCCTTCCTCATCAGGATACCGGATGCCGGCGGAGTGGGAAAAGCATGAAGCTATATGGCTCAGCTGGCCTCATGACCCTACGGACTATCCCAATGGACTCGATAACATCCACAAAACTTACATTCAAATCATAAAAGCAATTTTCAATTCCGAAAAGGTAAACCTCATTGTAAAAAACAGCTCTGCTAAAAAAAATGTTGAAGAACTATTAAAAAAAGAAAACATTGATAGAGATAAAATTACTTTTCATTTTTTCAACTATATGGATATCTGGATAAGAGATTACGGCCCAATTTTTATTGTGAATCAAAATAAAAATAAGCTGGCCATGACCCACTGGATATTTAATGCATGGGGAGAAAAATACGAAGAATTGAAAAATGACACTATTATCCCATCCCTTATAAATCAATCAATGAAAATTCCCTGCTTTACACCGGGAATTATATTAGAGGGCGGTTCTGTAGATGCAAACGGGAAAGGGACACTGATAACCACAGAACAATGTCTTTTAAATAAAAAACGAAACCCTAATTTATCCAAAAAAGAAATAGAATTCTTCTTAATGGAATACCTTATGGGGGAAAAAATAATATGGCTCAAACAAGGCATAGCAGGAGACGACACGGACGGACATGTTGATGATATAGGGCGCTTTGTTAACCCCTTTACTCTGCTTTGCGCTTATGAAGACGACAAAGATGATGAAAATTACACAATTCTAAAAAACAATTATGATATTTTAAAAAACTCAACCGACCAAGATGGAAACAGATTTAAAATTATAAAACTACCAATGCCCGGATTTGTTGGAGATGGGGGAAAAAGGTTGCCGGCAAGTTATGCTAATTTTTATATTGGGAACGACGTAGTATTAGTTCCTGTTTTCGACCATGAGAATGATCAAAAAGCTTTGAATGTTGTACAAGATTGTTTTCCAACCCGCAAGGTAGTCGGTATTCATTGTTTTGATCTTGTCCATGGACTGGGCACAATCCATTGTGTCAGCCAGCAGCAACCGGCAATATAACAGCGCGGCCGAAGGGCCTCAACCACAAGCCAATAGGAAAGCCGAATTGGACGGCTCTCAAAGGAAGGTCTCGTAGAGGGTTGAGCCAGGGATGGTTGAAATTAAATGGGATTCTGCACATTGCCCAACAAAAACTTTATTAAAAAAACGCAATGCTGCAAGTTAGTAATACAGCGGCATTCGGCGGCAACCAAGTTTGAAGTGTCTAAAGTGCCTAAAGTTTAAAAAACTTGCTTTTTTTCTACAAACTTTAGCTCACTTTGACCTTAGGCACTTTTAACTTTTTCTAATTCCTTTACCTTAAAAAATTAACTCTCAAGCCTCTTTTCTTCTCACCAAGGATTTTTATTTTGATTTTGCATTGAGCCTGAGGAAGATATTTAACAATTTTTTCCGGCCACTCGATTAAAGTGACTCCTTCCTTGCCGAAAAACTCCTCAATTCCAAGTTCTTCTATCTCCTTTGTAGCTTCAATCCGATAAAAATCAAGATGATATACTGGGCTTTTTCCATCGTATTTGTTAATAATTGGAAACGTGGGACTTCGTACGTATTCATTAGTTAAACCTAAACCATCAACTATCCCTTTCACCAGGCAGGTCTTTCCTGCTCCCAAGTCACCGTAGATACATACGATATCCTTTTCTTTAAGTTGCTTCGCCAGGTTCCGGCCAAATTCTCTAGTTTCCTTTTCGCTCTTTGAAACAAACATGTGACACCCTACCTTTTTTATTGCTCTAATATTAAGGTAAACATTTTTCTGAGAAAGTGTTAGAGGGGAATTAGGTTTGTTTACTTACTTTGAAACTTTGTTTAACGTTATTGCCGATATTGAAAATTCAACCACCAGAGACCCCTCTCCCTAATTCTTCTATATGTAAAATATGCAATATTACTGCAAGTTTTACAGTGTTCCCATTATTATTATGCGGATTTACTACAACGTCCAAGTGGGTTAAATTTTTATCTGCTTTAAAGAATTCTAGATCGAGCAAAGAATTTTTCAATCATAAACCTGAATTTTACAGATTACTCGAGCTTTTTAGAAGTGCCGAGATATTGTCTTTATCTTTAATTTTTTTAATCAACTTAAGCGCTGATTCTCTATCAGAAAAACCTTTCTTTAAGAAAACCCGGTACCATAAACCTCTATTGGAAATTTCAGCAGGTTTAATTGAAACTTGATAACCTTTTTTATTTAACATAGCTACAAAAGATTCTGCCCGTAAATTCTTTTTAAAAGACCCCATCTGAATAAAATATTTAGGTTCCAGTGGAGATTGTTGAGTTTTAGGTTCTTTTTTTTCTATTGATTGAGAAGATTCAGGCTTTAAACTACTTTCTTTTTTTTTATTCAAAGATGCCTCAGACACAGTTTTTTCCTGTTCGTCCACAGATGAATATTTTTCCGGTTTAGTCAATGTATCAAAAAAAGTAAACTCTACTTCTTCCTGTGTATCTTTTTCTGAATGAACCGCGCCGATATTGGTCTCCCACTTAATCTCTTCTTCAACTTTTTCGGAATCAGCGACATAGGGTGAAAAAAAAATTTTAAGTCCAGCAATGACAACAATAACTGAAATTAAAGAAATAATAAGAATGAACTTTAATGATCTATTGCTGCTTGATGATTTAATTTTACCACTGGGGTAACGTATTCTAGTACTCATAGCATAATGCGGCCAAGGAGCCACAACCAAAATAAAATACAATGTACAGAAAGTTAATTTGTTGAGTCAAGCGTTAAAAATCCAAAATTCAAATACCGAATTTCAAAACAAATTCTAATGATGAAAACACAAATGTTCTAAACAAAAACTCATTACAAACCAAGACATGGTTTAAGCTGTTTCAAATTTTGAACATTTGAATTTCTATATTGTTTCGAATTTCCTGTTTATGGTTTCTAGCTTTATTTTTTTAACATGTTAGAGAAAAAAACCGCTCTCAAAAAAAGGTTTTTTTTGAGTGGCATCCTAAAATTACATACGGTCCGGGGCATTAATTCCAAGTAATTCCAACGCATTTTTTAAAACAATTTTAACACCGGTTGTCATCGCTAATCTAGCATGAGTTAATTTGATGTCATTAGAAATAATCCGGTATTTATTATAATAACTATGAAAGAGATAAGCTAATTCCTGAAGATAAAATGGAATGAGATGAGTCTCTAAAGAATTGGCGCTTTTCAGCACTACTTCAGGGAATTGAGATAGTGATTTAATTATATTTAGTTCTTCCGGCAAGTCTAACAGGCTCAAATCAACATTTTCTATAACAAAAGCATCTACCCCTGTCGCTTTTGCCTCTCGTACAACACTGCAAATACGAGCATGGGCATACTGAACATAATAAACAGGATTTTCTGGAGATTGCTTTTTTGCCAGTTCCAGATCAAAATCCAAGTGACTGTTTGAGCCTCGCATTAGAAAAAAATATCTTGCCGCATCGCATCCCACTTCATTCAGAACATCGCTTAAAGCAACAAACTTCCCGCTCCTGGTAGACATAGAAAGTTTTTCATTGCCTCTCCGCAAACTTACTAATTGAACCAGTATAACCTTGAAAAAATCTTTAGAATAACCAAGGGCTCCTATCATTGCCTCCATTCGAGGCACATACCCATGATGATCCGCACCCCATATATCTATTACTAAATCAAAGTTTCTTGAAAATTTATCGCGATGATAGGCAATGTCCGACGCAAAATAAGTATGCGCACCATTTTCTTTAATAAGCACTCTGTCTTTATCATCTCCAAACAAACTCGATTTCATCCATGTTGCGCCGTCTTTTTCATAGACAATCTTTTTCTTATTTAACAGTTCTAATACTTCTTCAACCTTTTTCTCTTCAAAAAGACTTTTTTCACTGAACCAGCAATCAAACTCTACTTTAAAGTCAAGAAGATCTGATTTAATTCCATTAAGGATTCTGTTAGCTGAATGATCCGTAAAAAATGAGATTGCTTCCTCTTCTCCTTTTTCAGCTAAAGTATCCCCTTGTTCTTTTAGAATTTCTGTGGCAATCTTCTTAATATAATCTCCTTGGTAAGATTCTTCTGGAAATTCAACCTTTTCCCCCATAAGCTGCAAATATCTGAGGTAAGTAGATTTTCCCAAAGTTTGCATCTGGTTTCCCACATCGTTAATATAGTATTCCTTCTTGATGTTAAACCCCACGGCTTTCAATGTACGTGCAATGGTATCTCCAATAGCGGCTCCCCGCCCGTGTCCCACATGAAGCGGCCCTGTTGGGTTAGCACTAACAAATTCCACCTGTACGTTTTTGCCTTTTCCATAATCAGAATTTCCGTACTGCGAATTTTTCGAATAGATTTCTTTCATTTCATCGCGCCATGTTGACGGCGTAACAAAAAAATTAATAAAACCGGGACCCGCCGTCTCCACCTTTTCAATTATAGAGTTATCTTGATTAAGGTTGGAAATAATGAATTCACTGATTTTACGAGGGCTCATCCTGACCTTAGATGTCAGGCTCATAGCAACGGGTGTAGAAAAATCACCGTTGACCGCATCATTTTTTGGCCGTTCAATGACGATCTCGGGAATGGAATCTAATCGCCAACTTTCTTTTTTGATGCATGTATTTATGGCTTCTGCGATAGTTTTACGTAATGTATTTGTAATCATGCTTTATAAAAAAAATCACAGGTTTTGTTGCTGGGCTACAAACTTGTAAGACATTATTTTTCAGCGAAGCTTTCTAGTGCCCCACCGTAGCCACCCCTTTTTAGGAGAGATTAATGCAAGGAAATTCCACCTCAATAAAGAGGATACAGGGGGTTGTAATTTTTTGGGTGTGTCCCTACCACTCTGAACTACAAACTTATAACATTGTGTTATTTTAGTACAATTTTCGTTAGCAAATTGGGCGGAAGCCCATTTGATTTCGGTCAACCCTAGCCTCAACCCTGCAGGCGGATTTCCTTTGGAACGCATGCAATTAGGCTTTCCCATCTAATTGTGGTTGTGCTCCCTTAGCTACGTTGTGATTTTAGCTAATTAAATGATTTGGAAATTTTTTTTGCCATATTCTGTGTCAATTCTTTATATTTTCTGCTTTTTTATTTACTCTCAGTGCTCTTTCATAATAATCAATGGCATCTTTGTTTTTTCCAGTCGCCCTGTGCAGAGACACCATATTGTTAAGATTATTGGCGATGCCTTCATAATACCCAATCTCTTTATCAATCTCAAGAGCCATTTTGTAATAGTTCATGGACATGTTTAGACTTTCTCTTATTTCCTTAATGACTTCAAGATTCTTAAATTACCGACGATTCTCCTTTTGTAATCAATTTTCTTATTTATTTTTAATTATTCATCATAATAAACTGTCACCATTTCAAGATTTCTCATATATTTATTTTCTAGGCCGATATTATTTAAAATTAGCTCAACTCCTCTTTTATTGCCAAGTTTTCGCTTAATAGAAAGACTTTTTTTAAAATATTGAAGCGCTCTTTCATATTATTCAGAAACATATAGGCAGAACTCATGTTAAACAAGTTATAGGTTTTCATTTAAGTTCTCCAAGTATTTCATTTTTTTCTAAAGAATAATGGTAATGTTTTAAAACCGTGTCAATCCCCTTGCCCGCAAAATATACAATCCCAATGTTTTTCAAATAACCCGCTATCTCATCAGATTATTATTGATAGTGTGAATATTTAGTGCCTTTTCAAAGTGCATGAATGCGTTACTGAACTGGCCATCGCAGAAGATGGCAATTAAGGCAGGAACTGGCGCGTAAAAGTAGATGATACTATTTGACTCTTGTTAGAAATATTTGCAGGGTTCTGTTCTAAACAGATGCAATGATATTTTGGAATTTATACAAGAAGTAAATAGGATAACCCAGAATTTTAATTTTTCCCTAGCGCATAGGGCTCTACTGTATCTTCTTGCTTATTGCCGCGGGTGCAGGCTTCGCAAAGCCTGTTCCAAATGCCTAGGGAAGTAAAATGTTTATCGCACTTCAGGCATCTCCGCCTTTTCACAACAATATCAGGAAGTCCTGATTCTTTTCTAAAATTGTTTAAGGCCTTTAATAATCTTTTGTTTTTATAGACTTTATTAGTCATAAGCTATTTTTTTTGAAGAAAAAATCTTACAATCTACTCAATCCCTATTACGTGTTAGACTAATTAGATATTATTAGGATTCTTTTTTTTATTATGATAAACAAGTGCTTCCAAGACGCTATTGGTATTACGGCACTTTTAGTGCTTTTGTGGTCCCAGGCCTGCATGTTTCTTAAGTTGGAACCATTCTACACCTGGTTTTATCTTTTTACCTGGTGGTCCTATATCATTTTTATCGACTCAATATTATATAAATTTAAAGGAAATTCCCTGATTCGAAGCCGCGGGAAAGAGATTTTAATCCTTTCTGCCTGGTCCGCTACATTCTGGTTTATCTTTGAAACTGTAAATTTCTTCGTGAAAAACTGGTATTACATTAACCTTCCGGCTGATGATTTTCTTAGAATATGCGGCATTATCTTAGCATTTGCTACTGTCCTTCCAGGAATTTTCATAACAAGCGAATTACTTGAAATATCAATGGTTTATAAATCTATATCGATAAAAAGGTTTAAGTTCAACTATTATGTTCTTTGGATCTTTTTTTTTACGGGAGTTTTGTTTGCGTTACTGGGTGTCACATTCCCCAAAGTCTTCTTCCCTTTAATATGGGGGAGTTTTACGTTAACACTGGAACCCATTCTCTATTGGCTCGGAGGGCGCTCATTGTTAAAAGACATGGAAAACGGTAATCCCCGTAAAGTGTTAATACTTTTTACATCCGGTCTTATTTGCGGCTTTTTGTGGGAATTTTGGAACTATTGGGCTTACAGTAAATGGGTTTATACTATTCCTTATTGGAATACAGGGAAAATTTTTGAAATGCCTGTGGCCGGGTTTTTAGGATTTCCGCCATTTGCGATCGACTGTTACGTAATGTATAACTTTGTTTGCCTTTTTAGAAAAGATGGTGGGTGGGAAAGAATTCCTCACCAGGTAAGCTACCCCTTACCCAGACCATTAACTACTTTTATTCTTCCACTTGTAATGATCGTATTCTCTCTTGCTGTTATAAAGAATATGGAAAAATATACAATCGCCTCCCATCAATCATTTGTAAAAAATATCCCTGCTGTTTCATCAGAAGACTATGCTTACCTTGCAAATAAAGGATTATCGCGTATTCATAAATTCATAAAATCATGTGAAAATCCGGAAAATCTAAAAAAAATTTCAAAAGATTTAAACAGAACTTTGCAAACAGTACATAGATGGTGCGACTATGCTCTGCTCATAGACTTTCAGGGTATTGGCGCAGTAAATTTTTTGGTTCTAAAAAAAAACGGAATAGAAAGCATCTTAGATTTGGGAAAAACCAATCCTGCGATATTACTCGAAAAATTACCCTCCCCCCCAGCCAGAGTAAAACTCTGGATAAACGAAGCAAAGAAATTAAAATAGCAATCAGCTCACAGCCTGCTGATCCCTGCATCTTTCAGTTTTTATTTCTAAAAAAACATTTTATAATCATTTACTAATATGCTAAATAATTTTGTAAAAAACAAAAAAACGCTTGTCCTCCCCTCTCTCCTTACCATCGTATGCGGTGTATTTACATTCGCTCCCATTGCAGATGCAGGCAAATCCCGTATAGAGGATAAAATATCAATAGTCTTTGAAATGCTTGCAGACCAAAGGAAAGAGGATGTCAAAGAAATCCTGGCGTCGCATGCTGTATTCCGCGCTTTTCAAGATATAGAATTTAAAAATAATATCTCCATTTCCCGGTTCATGATGGACCATCCTGTTTTTCTGTCGGTAGCCTTAAAAGTAATGAAGATCAGGGATTATTTTGTGAAGTACAGTGATGACGGGATGTACATATTTGATGACAGGAAAGGGATTTTTGCGAAATTTGAGGTAATTTACAGAGCTCACGGAAAAAGATATTATTACGGAACCGTAAAACATCAGGGAATATTTCTAAAACTTTTAGGGAGAGGCACTGTGTTTCTGGAGTTCCGGGGAGAACAGGGGAATATGCCAAAAAGCTATATCACAGCCAATGTCTACGCCAAGATAGATAATGTTCTTATAGAATTACTCCTTAAAATTCTGAAGCCGATTATTAAGCCAATAATAGACAAAAAGGTTTACAAATTTATTCATGAAGCCCAGAGATTAGCAGTACAGATAAGCACACATCCTGATAAGGTATATGAAGCTATAAAAGAGAGCAATCTGGCAGATGCAAAAGAGTTGGCAGAATTTCACAAACTGCTGTCAGAAGAAAAACTTCTTTTTACCGCTCAGTTCGCTGAGTAAAATATTCTTTTCTCGCTGACTGCTGATCACTGGCAGTTAACCATCAATGCGACTCTGCGGTAAAATTGATCAATAGAAAGACTTATTTTCCTCAAATCTTCTCAAGTGGAGAATAAAGCAGGTTTAAGGAGTCTGAAACAGAGGGGTGAGTTATTTCTCCCTTATAGATATTTACCCCTTTTCTTAAGGCGCTGTTTTTTTGAATGGCTTTTTTAAACCCGTTGTTTGCGAGTTCAAGGGCATAAGGAAATGTGGCATTGGTTAACGCGAATGTAGATGTGCGCGAAACTGCTCCGGGCATATTTGTAACGCAATAATGAATCACTCCCTCTTCTATATAGGTAGGATTACTGTGCGTGGTGGGTCGAGATGTCTCCAAAGACCCGCCCTGATCAATACAAACATCGATAATCACTGACCCCTTTTGCATACGTTTGAGCCTTTTCCGTGTAATAAGTTTTGGCGCTTTTGCGCCGGTTATTAATACAGCGCCGATAACAAGGTCTGCCTTTTCTAACGACTCTATAATATTGTGACTGTTGGAACTGAGGGTAGTAATTCTTCCTCCAAAGACATCGTCCAGGTACCGAAGTTTTTTCAGATTTATATCCAAGAGGGTGACCTTAGCCCCTGTCCCAATTGCCATTCTAGCTGCATTTGAACCGACTATTCCGCCACCCAGAATAACGACATTTCCCGGCTTGACTCCCGGTACTCCCCCTAAGAGTATTCCCCTGCCCCCCTTTTCCCGCTCAAGATATTTTGCCCCTTCGTGAATCGCCATTCGACCCGCCACTTCACTCATTGGAATTAAAAGAGGTAATGAACCGTCTTCAAGCTCAACTGTTTCAAATGCAATAGCAATGATGCCCTGATTTAAAAGGGTTTCTGTGAGTTCCTTTGCAGGCGCTAAGTGGAGGAAAGCGTACAAAATCTGCCCTTTTCTTAAATATTTGCATTCAGATTGGAGCGGTTCTTTGACCTTCATGATCATTTCCGCCTGACAATAGATGTCCGCGGGATTGTTTAATATTTCCGCTCCTTCTATTTTAAATTCCACATCGAAAATCCCGCTTCCTATCCCGGCATTTTTCTCAACGAGCACCCTGTGCCCGTTAGAAACAAGGTCTTTTACACCAGCCGGGACTATTCCAACACGGTATTCATCTTCCTTTATTTCTTTTGGAATTCCAATAATCATCTTTCAAACTCTACTGTATGGATCAAAAAGTTTTTTATACTCATCCATGGCATATCTATCTGTCATACCTGCAACATAATCACAAATCACTCTTTCTTTTGATTCTTGCCCCATTTTTCTTTGTTCTTTTGGAGGTAAAACCACATGGCGGTTAAGATACGTTTGAAATAGTTCTTTTATTATTTTTTCCGCTTTCAACTCCATTCTAACAACCCTGTGATGTTTATAAAGGTTTTTATAAAGAAACGTTTTTAATTCTGAGTTTTTTTCTTCCATTTCAGGGCTGAATGATACTATTGCTGATGAACAGTTTCTGACATTCTCTGGTTTTTTAATGTTGTACTTTTTTATATTTTTCAACGTTTGCGAAACCAGGTCTGTGACTAACTGGTTGATAATAGTTCTGATTACCTGGTATTTTTTAATGGTAAAATCTGCTGATGGATTGCTTTTTTCTATAATATCAACATTATCCCGCCATAACCAGACATCACTCAGCATGTCTTTATTTATTAAGTCAGATGTAATTCCATCGTCCAAATCGTGACTGTTATAAGCAATGCCGTCTGCAAAGTCCACTATTTGAGATTCTATAAAAGGGAACATATTATTGTCATCATCTTTTGCTTGCGGTTTATCATACTCCGTTGAATGCTTGCTCATCCCTTCCAACACCTCTTGAGTAAGGTTTAATCCAGGATATTCGAGGTAGCGTTTTTCCAGTTTTTTTACGATACGTAAACTTTGCAGGTTGTGTTCAAATCCTCCGTTGTTATTCATTAAATCATTTAAAATATGCTCTCCTGAATGTCCAAAGGGAGGGTGACCTAAATCATGGGCAAGAGCCACAGCTTCCGCCACATCCTCGTTAAGGCTTAATGCTTTTGCAATAGAGCGTGAAATTTGAGAAACTTCAATAGTATGAGTAAGGCGGGTGCGGTAATAATCCCCTTCGTGATATACAAAGACTTGAGTTTTGTATTCCAGCCTTCGGAAGGCCGAACAATGAATAATTCGATCACGGTCTCTTTGAAATGCCGTTCGATAGGGATGTTCGTTTTCTTTATAATAACGGCCTTTGGATAGGCTGCTTTTTGCTGCATAAGAAGCTAATTTATCTACTTCCCACTTTTCTTGCTCTTCTCTGCTCAGCATTTATTCACTATACAACTTAAATATTTTAATTTCAAACCTGCAGGGATGCTTTATAGTGTTACACTGTAAAAACTTCTTTTTTGGGAAGTTTTTTTGGTTCTCCAGGACAGAATCCCTATTTGATTTCGTCCATTCCTGGCCTCAACCCTTCTGTCAGCTATCTTTACCTAATAGTGGTTGCAGGAACAAACCGTTTTATATCTTACAATTTAAAAAAAATTCACCCTAAAAAAAAGGCCGATGCTTTTTTGCATCGGCCTTTTTAAAACAAAAAACAAACTACTTAACTGTTTTGAAATACTCCTGAGAACCAACCGGGTCCGGTTTCATGGATTTCTTTCCGGGCGTCCAGTTAGCCGGACAAACTTCCCCGTGCTTTTCAAAATACTGAAACCCTTCAATAATTCTTAATGCTTCATCCACATTCCTGCCAACGGGTAAATCATTCACAGTCTGATGTCGGATAGTACCTTTCGGATCAATAATAAACAAGCCTCTTAAGTGCATACCTGCTTTCAAAAGAACACCGTAATTTTTACCTATTGATTTGTCTAAATCCGCAAGAAGCGGGATATTCAGCTCACCCAGTCCTCCTTTATTTCGGGGCGTATTTACCCATGCCAGATGAGTAAAGTGACTATCTACAGAACATGCCACAATTTCAGCGCCTATTTTTTTAAAGTCCTGGCACCTGTCACTGAAAGCAATAATTTCAGTTGGGCAGACAAATGTAAAGTCCAGGGGATAAAAAAATAATACCAACCATTTCCCTTTATAGCTTTCTAAAGTAATTTCCTTAAAACCGGTTCCTACTACCGCCTGGCCTTTGAAATCCGGCGCTTTCTGCTGCACTTGAATTGCCATATTTTCATTCTCCTTTTTATCTTGAATTGCCATATTTTCATTCTCCTTTTTAAAAAATATTAATCAAGTTAGGCCAACCTGGCTAACTTTCTTGAAATTCCTATATTATCCAATTATCCAAAGCAGTAAAAAATAACTGCATACTGTCTACTGCTTACTGACCACTATAATTAAGCATCACCTCTCTTTTTAATACCCATTTTATAAAGCTGTTCTTTCACAGCGTTATAGACGCTTTCTACGGGAATACCTTCCATACAAATATGGTTATCACATTCTTTCTGAAAGCATGGACTGCATTCTACCTTATTATAAAAAATTTTATGATTATTCCCTGCTGGATACCATAAAAATGGAATATCAACCGCGCTAAAAATTGAAACTGTAGGAGTTCTCACTGCCGCGGCAATGTGCATTGGGCCTGAATCATTAGTAATTAATAAATGACACTGTTTTATTAAAGCACCCGTTTGATGAATAGTTAGACACCCGCATGTATCCAAAGGTTTCTTTTTTATTTGATTTTTTATTTCTTCCACGAGTTTTTTCTCATGTTCACTGCCTAATAAGATAATTTTTAATGAAAAATTTTTGTTTATTTTATTAATCAACTCGGAAAAATAGTGCGCGGGCCATAAGCGAGCAGGGTATTTTCCACCAGGCATGATGCCAATTTTCACTTGATTCCCGGTGATTTCATGTTCAGACAATAAGCTCTGAACAAATTGAGTATTTTCATTTGATATTGCGAACTGAGGAAGTTTATTTCCATTTTTTATTTCCAGTGGTTTTAATAAATCAAATAAGCGGTCTATCTCGTTTTTGGGGAGGATTTTATGTTTGAGATAGAAATGGTAATCTTCATACACTCGAAAACCAACACCGTATTTTATTCCCGCAAGAAAAAAGAAGATCATGTCCCTGCAAATAGTAAATGTTTTCCAGAGGTTGGAAGGCAGATAAACAACTAAATCATATTTTGTATTGCGGATGGTGCGATAAAAAGTGTAATAATGCTTCAATGAAACAAAATCATCCGGGGAAAAAGCATGAAAACTATCTATAAGGTTTAATGGTTTAATAATTTCTTCAGCGCCGACGTACTTTCTTGATCCGCTTGATGATAAAAGAGTAATTTCCGCATCATGATATTTCTTCCTTAATGCCATGTAAACCGGTGTGGATACTATTAGATCCCCTATATTTCCCACTTGGTAAACTAAAATTTTCAGCTTTTGATTTCCATGGAATTGGGAAAGTTGTGGCTTCTTAAAAAAAAAGCGATTAAGGACGCTTAAAAATACATTTGGCAGGTAAAATCTATTTTCTCCTGTCATATCTATTTATAGTGAGAGCCAATAATTAATACGCAAAAACACCATTTTGTCATTCCAGTCCCCATTTTCATCAGGATGCACTCCAGCAGAAATCTGATAAGATTATGAACAATGCCCATTCAATAGTAACGTAGATTTTTATCTATTTAGGTACAATAAGTTAGTGGACCTATAATAGTAATGTGTAACTTTTGTGCAAGTTTCTAGAGGGAATTTTTATTCGCATAATGACCAATGTCGCCACTCGATTTCAATGGTCTACGTGTTTTGTTGTTACACATTGTGCGGCACTTTTGAGTCGTTAGTATATCAAAAATTGTGGGGTCGAAAAAGTGTGCAAATACGTTTTGCTTACTGTTTGGTTAAGCACCGCCATAGCAACTTCCGCCTCATAAAAGCATATTGTGCTTTCAGCATTTGGAGATCATCATCCGATTTTATCTCAAACACTTATTTGAAATATATCTAAGTTATTTCTTGATAACTTAAACCTAATTTTTGGTACTCCCTATTCTCTATCTTTAATATTTTTTCGGTTCCCTCAAGCTGAGATAATTTTTCTGAGGCATTTCAATAAAACAGCAAAATTGGCCATCAGACCAAGTAACTGTCCAAGAAACATCAATAAAAAATTTATTTTTTTCCAGTTTAATATTAGATAGTAGGTCTATCTCTCGAAACCAATCACTATTATAATTCCATAAGCCATTATTTGACATTAGATTGTAACCGTCAAGCGAAGCTAGCGTTCTCTTGGAAAATATATTGAATAAAAATTCTTCATTGTAACGTGCCATCACTTGTTTTTTTAAGGGCAAATCAGCGTCTTACGTTACTATGGTTTTCAGTAGTCACAGTTTTGTGTGACTTTTTGTATAACGTTATGAGAAAAGTTAAGCAAAAACAATGGCAGATTTTTGGTGGAAAAGTTTTGTACAAATTAGTTAGACTTGAAAATTAAAGATTTGCTATTGACCTTTTATTCCCATTCAATAACTTTGCATACATTGGAACGTGCAGCATTAGCTTTAGGTAAAACACTAAAAATAAAGATTGCTTAAAAAGGGTAGAGTAGAGAACAGGCGTAGTGGCTAGGAAAAAGTGATGGAAGTGCAGGCCATTTGGCTCATGCAAAGCCGTCAATGAATTGAAATTTGGGAAGAAGCGGCGGGACCTCTTTAAACCTTCCTGAAGTCGAACCTCTGTAGGTAACCACTCCTGCCTACGGTCTTCCGGTCGGTCAATTTACAGAAGTGTCCAAAGGAATGTTCGTAGTCATGAAGAATATCGCCTGAAAGCTGAGAGAAAAGAGAGACCAGTGAATAAAAGAGCTTTTTCCCCTGCGGAACAGCGTGATCAATAATCCTAATAACGCCTCCAGCACGTAAAACTCGAACCATTTCCTTTGAGGCAGCCTCAATCTCAGGCACATGTACAAGTGAGCCGGAGGCAAGGACAACGTCAAAGCTGGAATCTTCAAAGGGCAGCTGGCTAGCCGAGCCTTCTCTCAGGCGGGAATCTTCAAAGCCATACTTCTTTCTCGCCTGTTCCAGCATGCCACTCGATGGGTCTAGACCGTACACGTCAAACCCAAAATCTCGGGCAAGCGACATGAGGTAACCCGTACCACATCCAACGTCAAGAAAGCGTCCGATGGGAAGATCGTCGAAGGCAACCCTTTTGAGGTTCCTTCTCCATCCGGAAATAGAGGTGGCCCAATCGTATAAACCTGATGCATACCGCGTATAGGTTTTTCCATCCCAATGCGGAAGAATTGAACGTTTTGATTTACTCATGACAATACTCCCCAAAGTGCGTATGCTCCGAAGCCGATGAGCCCCACGGCAGTTGACAACCTCAGCGTTAGAATAAACTTCCTGGAAAAATAACTCAAGCCCTTTTTTACTAATCGAAAAAATACGGAATACCAAATAATATCCCCAATTCCTATCCCCACTAAGAACAGGGGCGCCGGCCAGCTAACAAGATCCGGGAATCCCCATTCGTTGAGCGTCTCAGCGATCAGAAGCCAAAAGAAAATGAATGCAGGGTTCGAACCGAGTAGAAGCCCAACACCGAAGTCCCGGACAGTAGTCCCGGGGCGGTCTGGTTTTTTTTCCGAACCCTCGTCCCTTTTGAGGGTTTGCTGCAGTTCCAAGAAACCCAGCACCAGAACAGCAATAGCGACGATTACTGCAAGAGTGATGCTAAGCTGAGTTTCTTCAAAATAAACATGGTAGCCAAAAAATGCGATGAACGCGCAAATTACGTCAGTGATAATGATGCCGGTAGAGAACAAGACAACATTAGGGAGAGGTTTTTCAGGGGGAAAGACGGCCCGTGCAACCCATAGATTGGTTGGACCCATGGGTACAGAAGAAAGAACACCGCAAAAACACCCGAGAGCTAGAAAGTAGATTGCGTCCACTAGCTTGGCTTGTGTTGGTGAAGGGGATGGCCAACTGAAACCCAGATTCCTGCCGGAATCGCGGGTGGAACTGGAGAAACCATACACAAAGTGGAGCCCAGTCGGAAGGACGCTATTTTTTCTCCTACAGTCACACGCTGACCTTCTTTCAAGCCGGGGCCACGATTGATTGTAGCTACCATTGGACCCCCAACGATTGACAAGTACCACTTCTGATCTTGATCATCCTGAAGCGAAACATTGACTCTCTCGTTGGTGAGTGCAGGAAGGGATGGAGTTTTTCGATAGGCCCAGGGGCGCAATAAAAGTAGCTCACCTGGAATATGCTCTACGCTCTTCACAACCCCGCTGACGGGTGAATGGATGTGGTGATAGTTTTTGTTATGTAGGAAAACATTTATAAAGTGATAATCATTTGGAATTTCGGGCCCGGATCCACCAAAAACCGTCCTCAGATTTTTCACCTCACCCTTCACTTTCACACGAGGTATCTCAGACACCTTTCCTTTCTCACACAGGAAGCCTTCACACGGCCAAATCCCCTTATCAGACACACTCAGAGGGCTGACAAAATCCCGCGTAAAAAAGTCCTGAAAGGTTTCATATCTGTTTTTGCCGCCACCCGGTACAAATTGGCGATAGTGGAACCACGAACCGAATTGCCACAGACAATATGGGCCAATCATGAAACGTGAAAAACGAGTTTCGTAGAGGCGCGAGATTGTTGCGGAAATGACTCTCTGGACGGATGCCGATAGCCGGCCCCAGAGATTGAGGGATAGAAATCCTAAGACTTTATAAGCTGTTGCTGAGTGAAATGCCATTGTAGTTGGTTAACATTGTAAAGAGAAGTTCATTCAAAATTTAAAAAGCTGATGATAGAACCTCCATTGGTTGTTGATCCAATTAGTGTCGACAGTCATTTACTATTAATTCATATTGTACCATTGTAACTTGTGTGGCTCACTACTTCTCAAACTGCTATTGCCATTGAATAAAAAATAATGCCTTACTAACTGTCTTTCAAATATCTCTTTATCAGTTAAGTCTTTCGTATTTTTTTTCGCAGTATAACTAACCATTGCTCGTGTAAATTTGTAATGTTCTTCTTTTGTAGGTACTGCCATTGTCGCTATACTTTGTACAGTGTCTTTGTAACAATAGCAAAAAAACTCTGTAAAATCAACACAGCGTTTCTGACTGACCCTAATCCGAAAAACTGATCCACCCTTAAAATTAGTATTGTGATAAAACATTAACAGAAAGAGGGTCATTTTATATGGGGAAAAAGCGTTTTAAAGCAGAACAAATAATCAGGATGCTTCGTGAAGCTGATGTGGAAGTGGCAAAGGGTCAGTCAATAGGCCATGTTTGTAGAAAACTGGGAATTTCAGAGCAAACTTACTAGAAGTGGCGTAAAGAGTATGGAGGTATGAAAGTCGATCAGGCAAAGCGATTGAAAGAATTAGAAGTGGAGAATAGTCGTTTAAAGAAATTAGTAGCGGATTTAACATTAGATAAAGATATATTGAAGGAGGCGGCCTCAAAAAACTTCTAAGCCCGGCAAAGCGGAGAATATTAATAAAGCATATTAAAGAAAAGTTCTCTCATGTATCGCAGCGTCGGGCGTGTAAGGTATTAGGACAGGCGAGATCGACCCAACGGTATGAGTCTCATGTGAGGGATGATGAGCCCCTTCTCACTAAGCGGATCATTGAGCTTGCAAGAGCTTATGGGCGTTATGGCTATCCTCGGATTACCGGTTTATTGCAAATGGAGGTCTGGCGAGTTGGCTCCAACCGTGTTGCTCGAATATGGCAACAGGAAGGTCTCAAGGTGCCAGTTAAGCAACCCAATCGTAAACGGTTGTGGTTTAACGATGGATCTTGTTTAAGGCTTCGTTCTTTAAAACCTAATCACGTATGGAGCTATGATTTTGTGGCAGATAGAACCCATGACGGAAAAGCTATTAGGTTACTGCCAATGATCGATGAGTTTACCAGAAAGTGCTTTGTAATAGAAGTAGAAAGACAAATAAAAGCAGATGATGTTATAGCTATTTTAGCTGAACTATTTTCAAATAGAGGAGTCCCGGAGAATATTCGCTCAGATAATGGATCAGAGTTTACTGCAAAGGCGGTTAGGGAGTGGTTGTCTCGTGTCGGTGTAAAAACTCGCTACATAACACCTGGAAGCCCTTGGGAAAATGGATACATTGAAAGCTTTAATGGAAAACTTAGAGATGAACTCTTAAATGGAGAAATTTTTGATACACTTTTTGAGGCAAAGGTATTGATTGAACAGTGGAGAAAAGAATATAATATGATCAGACCTCACAGTTCACTGGGATATCGACCGCCAGCACCAGAAACGTTTCAATCTATGCCCTCAGTTTCCGCTACGCTACAACTGACGGCATAGAAAATCATCACTCTACGGGTGGTACTAATATTTAGGGTAGGTCAACATAGCAATCAAACAGCAATTAAATCAACCGATAACCCTTCCCCCACTAACCCTGAATATGCTATGATTAAGTATTAATCCTCATAGGAGCAGAAACCATGAAGTTCTTCCAACGTTCTGGTAACTGTCATCTCAATAAAGTCCTGAAAACTTCTGCACGCCAAAGCATATCTTTAATTGTACTCCTGCTTGCCACAATATTAATTATCCCGTCCATAGCTTTTGCTGAAGTTCATAAAGAATACCACAAAAATGGTCAGTTACGATTTAAAAAAAACTTCAAAAACGGCAAGCTTGAAGGAATTACCAAGCACTATTATGAAAGTGGAAAATTACATTTTGAGGAAAACTATAAAAACGGCAAGCTTGAAGGAATTAGCAAGATATATTATGAAAGTGGGCAGTTATGGGGAGAGGTAAACTATAAAAACTTTAAACTGGAAGGAATTGACAAAACATATTATGAAAGTGGGCAGTTATGGATAGAGGTAAACTATAAAAACAGCGAGCGGGAAGGAATTAGCAAGGTATATTATGAAAGTGGTAAGTATCAGTACATAGACACTTACAAAAATGACAAAAAAATAAACAGAAAAGCATACACAGAGGAAGGACATCTTAAATTTGACCAAGACTATCCACAATAACTTTGTTCAGCAGGTAGAAAATAATATTGTCTGATTGAAGTTTAATAATCATCTAAACATGGTAGAAGATTTGATCTTGCGCGGAGATACGCAAAGGAATGTAGCCAAGAAGCATGGCGTATCAGAGGCGTGGCTCTCAAGGCTAAGGCAAACAGCACTATTTAAAGAAGAAGAAAGTGCTTTGCGACAGCTGAAGAGGACTGAAAATATCACAAAGTTGAATGCCATTGTGCTAGCGGCGGTCGCTGCACTGGAGGAGGTTGTGAGCCCCTCATTTGAGCGCGAAGATGGGACTGTCGTTGAGAACGATAAGAAAGTGCGCGTGAAGGCCGCTAAAGAGATACTTAATAGAGCAGGGTATAAGACTCAGGAAAATAGTGAAGGGCAACCAATTTCCATTTAGATGTATGTTCCAAGGCACATGAGAAAACCAGGACAGGAACACCTTGAGACAACGACTATTACTATTGATCCAGTGAAGGATGGTGAGGAGTGAGAGGAAGGTTAAAGATTCTTAAAAGAACATAAAGAAAGTTATTGAGCGAACTCTATGAAATTTCTGGTTACAAACCAGAGGATTTTCCCAATGTAGATATTCCAACTCCATAAGAATAAAAACAGCATAACTCTTGAAAATGTTGACTGTACCAACAAAACAGGTAGTGTTAGTGTTGCAATTGCTGTATGAGGCGCACGATATGTTTAAAAATAAGCTATATCAAAAAGAAGACTGTTGAATCATCAGCAAAATTCCACAACCCTCTTTTCCTCATCCTCTTTACTCAACTTTAATCAGCACAATATTATTTTCTACTCGCCGAACGAAGTTTGAAATTGAGCTTTTAGATTTATTTTGGACAAGGGATAAATCTGTAGGAGAGATTAAGGTATCAGGAAGCATAGAATGTTTTATCACAATATTAACTTTAAGGGTGGATCAGTTAGGGTAAGACCAAGATCAATGATACATGCTAGATAAAATAACTTTAGTGGGGCTCGGTTACAAGCAACCAGAACCCGAGTTATTTTTTTTTCATCAGGCATGGTGGTATGACAAAAAACCACAGCATGCAGGTATGCCCCAGTCAGGTCTGCCTTAGTCAGGTCTGCTCTAGCCAGCTTTGCCCCAGTCAGGTCTGCCCCAGTCAGGTCTGCCCCAGTCAGGTCGCAATTAATACATTTTTTCTCAGATTTTAATCTCTGCAAAGAAGGCTCACTAAAACCAAAAGAACTGCTGGTAAAACAAGTAACCGACAGGATTAAAGCAACAAGTAAGAATGTGAGTTGTTTGGTTTTCATATTACCCCCCCCCATAAAATAAAAAGGTTGAGCCTTATGTACAGATGACTTAAGCAAGGTATTCTATATTATACCCCTACCTGCTGGTCACATATCAAGCACTAATTTGCATCCGGTAATCCTTTCTCCGCTGCTGCTGAATATGCTATCATTAAGCATTAATCCTTATAGGAACAGAAACCATGAAGCTGTTCCATTTCCAACCTAAGAGCGTATCTTACATCAATAAATCTTTCTTCTTTAAAATTCTTATTTTGCTATTTCTTGTTGGTTGTGGTTCTGGTTCTAGTTATGACAAAGGATATGAGGATGCATTGGATGAGACAAAAAATTCACTCATGTATTCTAAAAACTCATCATACAAAGAAGGTTATGACAATGGCATGAGTGACCTTTCGATCTATGACATAGGATGCTACGATGCAGACACAGGTGCCCCACCAAACTCCCAATACTCATCTGATTATAATTACATGTTGGGATACGAAGAGTGTCAATGAGCTTGGGCAATATGAGAGGGAAGCAAGAACAATGCAAAGAGGGTTGTGGAACAGTAGAATAGACAGCAGACTAAAAGAAGGATAGTAACACAGCGGAGGGGAAAATGAATGATGAAAAAACAGAGGTTGTAGTAACTGATATTGAGATGCCATTTTGGTCTATGGTTGTTTTCATGGTCAAGTGGGCAGTAGCGTCTATCCCAGCATTTATTTTTTTAGCTACTCTTTCGGCCCTTGTTTTCTCAATGTTTGGTAGTGTTTCAGGTGGTTTCTATCGTTTTTAGCATGGCGTGTTTCTTGATTCAGAGATTGTTAAACAAGGGTAAGCTCATGCTTATACCAAGTTTCCTTTTAAGTATATGCAGGAGTATAGGATTTATGAGAGGGAAGCAAGGATGAGGAAAAGAGGGTTGTGGAAGTAACGATCCAATGTCTATAATCTATATTCAAAACCACATCAATGATTGGAATTTACTATGAATCATGAATCCGTTCTTAAGGAAATAAAATCTGGAAAAATTTATCCCCTATATCTTTTTTACGGTGAAGAAAGGTTGCATCTTGAAGACACTTTAAAAAGAGTGACTAAAATGCTAGTTGACCCTTCTTCCGAAGATTTCAATGTCAACACATTTGATGCTGAAAAAGTCTCAGCATCGGAAATTTTAGACTTGGCTCGAACCCTTCCTTTTATGGCTGATCGTCGTGTAATTATAGTAAAGGGAATTGATTCTCCAAAACAATTACTTACTGATAATTCTGACCTGCTTTCCTACCTTGAATCTCCATACAAAGAATCCTGTTTGATTTTTATAGCTTATAAAGCAGATAAGCGAAAGAAATTTTTTATTCGCTTTAAAAAAAAAGGTAAAATTATTAATTGTCCAAGATTAAAAATAGAAGAATCGACTCGGTGGATAATAAACAAAGTGCGAAGCAGTGGTTTTCAGATTGATTCCATGGTAGCAGAGCATTTAGCAGGTTCCTGTAATAGTAATTTAAAAAGAATAGAATCGGAACTGGAAAAAATATTTATCTACATAGGAAAAACTAAATCTATTGATTACAAAACCGTAAATCTGCTCGTTGGCAACCCTAAAGTAGAATCTGTTTTTAAATTGACCGGTGCTATAGGAAAGGGAAATATAAATGATGCTTTATCCAAAATGGAAAATGTTCTTCATCATGGAACTCAACCTCCTCAAGCATTGGGAGCTATTGCTTGGCAGTTTCGGGCAATTTGGAAGGCTAAGGCTTTACTAAATAAAAAAGCCTCAAAAAGTGAAATCTCAGCGGGCGTTGGAAATTGGAAAAACATAGATGAATATATAGAACAAGCAAAAAACTTTTCTCAGCAATATCTCATCTATGCATTCGAGAGAATGTTGCAGGCAGACATTGAGTTGAAGTCAGCTGCTAGGCCACGTCTTAGTATGGAATCGCTGATTATTGACCTTTGTTTAAAGAGCCAAAAATAGAACTATATATCATTTTACCTGACAATTTATAAAAACAAAGTGAGTTCAGGCAATATGAGATGGAAGCAAGGGTGAGGAAAAGAGGGTTGTGGAAGTAATTAGCTGAGCAGAATGATGCTTCACCTAAAGTCTTGGAAAGGTAGGTCAAATACATCTTTCATGATGTTTATTAACTCATTCTGAGGAGGGCTGTAATGGAAACAAATAGACAGACAAAACTATTATTAACAGTTATTGCAATTGCTCTTGTGATAATTGCCTTAAATCCATGGCTTACACCTAGAGTTGCAGAAGCAGACAGGATGATGGATGAAAATATAAAAAAGTTTGCTGCAAGAACATGGAATCTTACCGATGGTGACATACCTGTATTTACAATGGAGAATAAAGACAAATAATCAACCTAAAAGAGCGAACAGCATATTAGGAATAGAACCTTTTACTTTTCACGACCTTAAAGCAAAAGGCGTTTCAGATTTTAAAGGGAATAAGCAAGACGCAAGTGGACATAAGACAGCTGCTCAGGTCGCGGTATACGACAGGAAAAAGAAGAGGGTTAAGCCTACCAAGTAATTTTCGTCGGAAATTTCGTCGGAAAGTGCCTATTTGTTAATCAGCCCTAAAGCTAAGTCTTTGAAAAAATGGTCGGGGCGAGAGGATTTGAACCTCCGACCACTTGACCCCCAGACAGGTTTATAGGGCTTTAAAATACTATCAATTTTTAGATAATTTTATTAATTTTCAATGAGTTACTGACTTGTATCCAGTTGTCCCCTACCCTCCAAACTTGCCGTTCTTGCCGTTTCTATGACACAAAATTCCCACAAATTTTTATATTTCAAACTTAACTTTAAAGGTGCTTCAATATTGGGGTTAAGGTCATAAGGAGCTATTTGCTATTATTTTAAACCGGATTAACAGGTTGCGTCTTGAAGCAGCCTAGTTTAACGTTTCTCGGGTTTATACGTCTGATAAATAGAAATGACAGGGAGTAGAATGCCCTAAACACAAACTTTATGTGTTACAGAAGGTTATAAACATGAACTTTCCTTTCGGAAGTAACAGAAGAATGCTTGATTTAACATTCTTTTGATAAAAAAAAACCTTTTTGCTAAAATCATGACTTGAAATAGTTTTTTACGGTCTTAAATGGGAAATGTCAATTATTAATGTAATTTAACGAAAGGGTAAAGAATGAAAAATAGAATGAAGAAGCTTATTTTTTCAATCTCATTATTAACGGCGATGTTCTGCGTTTATTCGATATGTGAAGCGGGTCCCAAATCTAATTTAAAGGACGGGCTTTATGCCGAGATGAACACTAACAAGGGCACAATAATTATAGAACTTTATTATCAGAAAACACCATTAACGGTAGCCAATTTTGTGGGACTGGCGGAAGGCTCCATAAAATCAAACAAGGGTCTGGGAAAACCCTTTTATGACGGAATTGTCTTTCACCGGGTAATCAATAATTTTATGATCCAGGGTGGAGACCCGGACGGATCGGGCAGAGGCGGACCAGGATACAAGTTTCCTGATGAGTTTGATTCCTCCCTGAAACATGATTCGCCTGGAATTCTGTCCATGGCAAACTCCGGACCTAACACAAACGGCAGTCAGTTTTTCATCACCCATGTCCCAACACCCTGGTTGGATAATAAACACACCGTTTTTGGAAAAGTGATGTTCGGAATGGATGTGGTTAATAAAATTATTAAAGGCGATAGTATAAAAATTCTGAAAATCCTCCGAATCGGAAAAAAAACCGAATCATTTAAAACAGGCCAGGCAGAGTTTGAAAAACTCAAAATAGCATATTTCGAGAATCTCGAGTTCCAAAAGAGAGAGGTCTTGAAAAAAAATGAGAGACGCATTTTGAAAAAATGGCCCCAGCTAAAGAAAACCCCATCAGGCCTCCGGTACATGGTTACAAAAGAGGGAAGCGGCCCGAAACCTAAAAAAGGGACACGCATAAAAGCTCATTATAAGGGGACCCTGCTTAATGGAGAAAAGTTCGACAGTTCTTATGATCGCGACAAACCATTTATTTTTAATGTAGGCACGGGCCGGGTTATCCCCGGTTGGGACGAAGCTTTTCTAGATATGAGAAAAAATGAAAAGAGGACACTTATTATTCCACCCAATCTTGGCTACGGAAAAAGAGGATATCCGCCCGTGATCCCACCCAATGCTACACTCATTTTCGAAGTGGAACTAATTGGATTTTAAGAACTTAGCTGGAAAAGGGGTCACCCATTAGCAGACTGTCGGAGAATGTTTCACTGAAAACAGGCTTTATTCCCGCTGAATGCAATTGTTGTCGCAATTGCTGACAGTCCATAAAAAAGATCGTTTAACATTCTTCTATTTAACGGATTATCTTCATTACCCTCATTTACCCTATACTATATCTGGTTGTATTCTCATTTTGTGCATCTTTTGTGGATTCCATCCGATACACATTAGCTTAAACTCTGCAGTAGCTTTTGCTACTCTTCGTAAGAGAAAATTTCTATACTCTATATTGTGTTTTAAATGACCAAAAATTGCTTCAATAGTATATTGACGTTTAAAATATTTTAAAGCACCTTCTTTGCTTGACAACTTTTCTCGCATCTATTCTTAATAGAGGTTCTCGTATTTTCAATTAGTAACTCGCGCTTCTCAGCTTTTGTACACAAAACACGCTTTGAACAATTGACACATTCCGTTTAATTAGATAAGTACTTAAAAAGGAATTCTATTTTGTCAGTTTTTTTATTTTGTTAAGGTTTATATACTGTAAATATTTTCTCTGCTAACTTTCTTCCTTCATACCAAAATTGAAATATCCATTCTCCAGGAACAACTTCCCACTCTTCTGCAAAATGAAATCCATTCATTGTAACTTTTCCAATTTCCCTGTTCCACGTCGATTGTTCTGCCGTATATGACTTTTGACTTTTTGGATTAGTGAATCGTGGGTGAAATCTTTTCACAAGTATTTTTATGTCTGCCTTTCTTGGTTTTCCATGCACAATGTGACCCTACCCCGAAAAACTGATCCACCCTTAAAATTAGTATTGTGATAAAACATTAACAGAAAGGGGGTAATTTTTATGGG